>SMVA01212101.1_pt1 | contig 52183 bp, 45 predicted proteins | sample 2456451 | NCBI WGS metagenome assembly SMVA01 (sample SAMN11095933, study PRJNA526329) | marine sediment metagenome | biome: Marine sediment; feature: Surficial sediment; material: Deep marine sediment; isolation source: Hadal surficial sediment | place: Pacific Ocean | collected 2014-05 | depth...
AACCACCTACGCGCGCTTTACGCCCAGTAATTCCGATTAACGTTCGTACCCTCCGTATTACCGCGGCTGCTGGCACGGAGTTAGCCGGTACTTCTTCTGCAGTTAACGTCAAAACCGTGGAGCTATTAACCCCCGGCCTTTCTTCGCTGCTGAAAGTGCTTTACAACCCTAAGGCCTTCTTCACACACGCGGCATCGCTGGGTCAGGCTTTCGCCCATTGCCCAAGATTCCCTACTGCTGCCTCCCGTAGGAGTCTGGACCGTGTCTCAGTTCCAGTGTGGCTGATCGTCCTCTCAGACCAGCTATGGATCGTTGCCTTGGTGAGCCTTTACCTCACCAACAAGCTAATCCAACGCAGGCTACTCCGATAGCGTGAGGTCCGAAGATCCCCCACTTTCCTCCCTGGTAAACCAGGGAGCGTATGCGGTATTAGCTCGAGTTTCCCCGAGTTGTCCCCCACTACTGGGTATATTCCTACGCGTTACTCACCCGTCCGCCACTTTACTCGCACCCGAAGGTGCTTTCTCGTTCGACTTGCATGTATTAGGCGTGCCGCCAACGTTCAATCTGAGCCATGATCAAACTCTTCAATTTAATGAAGTTTCTTCAAATTAATGAAGACGTGATTGCGAATCTTCTTTTAACCAGTTTTTAACCAACAGGTTAATCAATCTCTTCAAGACTGCTGAAGAACTGCTTCGCTCTCACAGATATCAATGTTTTGCTCAATGAATTTACGTGCTCGACTCTTTTGTTCGCTAGCAGAGATCCCTGACAGACAATGTCTGCTAGTTCCGTCTGCCAGTTGTACGCAGAGTCAGGAGCTCGTATGTCATGGCCGCCGCGCTTGAAAAACGCGACAACACCAATGAATTACAAGCACCCACACGAATGGCTTGTTCAGTATTTTCAATGTTAAAGAGCGGCCTTCAGGGCAATGGCCCCGAGGCGAGGGCTGCGTATTATACGCAGGCGCTTTAACCTGGCAAGCCGCTGAGAGCAAAAAAGTAGAAATAAATCCGGGCCTCAATTCAACCCTGAAATCAGGCCTCGTCCGGCACCAGAAGATGCCAGTTTTTCTTACCTCGACGCACGATGTAAAAGCGCCCGAAAAGGGCATCTGCAAAGTCGAGCTGCCGCTCCGGATCGCTCTGCACCGCACCGTTGATCCGCACCCCGCCATCGGCAACGAGCTTGCGCGCTGCACTGCGCGACCGGGCCAGACCGCTCTCAGCGAGGGCCGCCAGCAAACCTGAGTTGGCCGCCGCCAGGCTGGTGCATGCCATCCCATCGAGCCGCAACTGCTCTAAATCGGCTTCGGTGAGGTCGTCGAGCTTACCGGCGAAGAGGGCGGCGGTGATGCGCTGCGCCGACGCCAGCGCCCGTTCGCCGTGAACGAGCGTCGTGACCTCTGTGGCGAGCAACTTCTGTGCGGCGCGTTCGGCTGGCGCACGCTCGAGCGCCTGCGCCAGCTCCGCGATCTGTTCGTGACTCAAAAACGTGAAGATATTGAGGAAATGGACGACATCTGAATCGGCCGTATTGAGCCAGAACTGATAGAAGCTGTAGGGGGATGTCTTTGCGGGGTCCAGCCAGACGGCGCCTGCGGCCGATTTGCCAAACTTATCGCCATCGGCTTTTGTGACGAGAGGCAGCGTCAGCGCAAAGGCTTCCCGGGAGAGAGTGCGGCGCACGAGGTCCATGCCTGACACGATGTTGCCCCATTGGTCGCTGCCGCCAATCTGCAGTGAACAGTCGTAGCGCTCCGCCAGTTCTACATAATCCATGGACTGGAGCAGGACATAACTGAATTCGGTGTAGGAGATGCCCGCTTCATCCCGCTCGAGGCGTGAACGCACCGAATCGCGCTGCATCATGGCATTAACAGAAAAATACTTGCCAATATCGCGAAGAAAGCTGATCACATCCAGATCGGCCGTCCAATCGAGGTTATTGGCCACGACAGCTGCGTTGCTGCCGTCAAATTCCAGTAAGTGGGAAACCTGGTCGCGAATGCGCTCGAGCCAGCCCGCCACGACCTCGCTGCGATTCAGTGCACGCTCGTCATTTCGGCCCGAAGGATCGCCAATCAGCCCGGTTGCCCCGCCCAACAGCAGGATCGGCCGGTGCCCGAAGCTTTGAAACCGGCGCAGCGTCAGCAGCGGGACGAGGTTGCCAATGTGCAGGCTGTCCGCCGTGGGGTCGAAGCCACAATAGAGGGTACGCGAAGCGCTCGCCAGATGATCGCTCAGGGCTGCCTCATCCGAGACCTGAGCCAGCAGGCCCCGGCGCTTGAGTTCATCGATCAACGTGCCACTCATGGCCCTGTTATTTCCAACGTCCATCCAAAGCTTCGAAAAGACGCGCAACCTTACCAAACCCGTCTCGACAAACAAGCCAAACGCCTATCTGAGGCCGCAACATCGCCAGTTGTTCGCCAGATCATAGACCGGGCGGGAACCGTGTCTCAGCAGCGTGGGCTCAGGCTTTCCAAAGTGCGCCAAATCCATATACTAGCCTGAGCGAACGTGCGAGAAACCAAAAAAACCGGTGTAACTCCCCGTTTTAAAGGCACTTTCAAGCGTACTTTTAAGGAGCACTTTTCCAGCCGATTGAGTGCCAGATCCGGTTTAACAACGAGAAGCCGTTTTAAGAAGGACACTAAGACCCGTCGTGACATATCCGAAGCCGCATTTCTTTCTCGTCGGTGTATTGAGCCTGGGCCTGACCACTTTTGTCATCGCCCAGTTCAACGACGACGCTGAAGACGACCGCTTCACCACTGAATCGGTCTTGTTGTCGATCCCCGAAATCAGCAGTAACCGACTTGCCGGCGCCACTGAAGACAACTTACCTGCAGATACGACGACGCGTTCAGCCACACCGCGGGAAACCTTCATCGAAAAATCCGCTCAGGTCGCACCCGGCGACAGTATGGCGCGTATTTTCAAACAGCTGGGCATACCGGACCGTGAACTCGCCCTGCTACTCGAAAGCAAACCCCTCGGGCCACGCCTGAAGAGCATTTTTCCAGGCCACGACCTGAGGTTTACGCTCAACGCCAACAACGAACTGCTCAAACTCGCCTACTCACCCGGTCCGCTGGAAACGCTTGAGTTCGAACGTGTCGGCGATCGGTTCATCGGCCATGACGTGCAGCGGGAACCCGAACGGGTGACTGCTTACAAACATGCGAAAATCGACCACAGCCTTTTCATTGCCAGTCAGCGCGCCGGTCTCGATGACGTGCTGACGATGCGGATCGCCCAGATATTTCAATGGGATATCGACTTCGTGCTCGATATTCGCAAGGGCGACGAGTTCTACGTGCTCTTCGAAGAACTCTATCTCGAGGATAAATTTATCGGCTTCGGCGATGTGCTGGCCGCCGAGTTCGTTAATCAGGGCGATAGCTATCAGGCACTCCAGTACGAAGATCCTCACGGCCAGAAAGGCTATTTCAATCCCCGCGGCGAAAACATGAAGAAAGCTTTCCTGCGCGCGCCGGTTGAATTTTCCCGTATCAGCTCCAACTTCAATCTGCGCCGCAAACACCCACTGCACAAGCGCACGATGCCGCATCGCGGCATCGATTATGCGGCCCCACGTGGGACTCCCATTCTCGCTGCGGGGGACGGCAAAGTGATCACCGCATCAAAAAGCGGCTCAAACGGTAACTACATCGTCCTGCAACACGGCGAGCAGTTCGTCACGAAGTATCTGCACCTTTCGAAATTCGCCCGTGGCATGCGCACCGGCAAAAGGATCGTTCAGGGTGACACGATCGGCTACGTTGGCTCAACAGGTTGGGCAACGGGACCACATCTGCATTATGAGTTTCTGGTCAACGGCTCCCACAAGAATCCGCGGACCGTGAAACTGCCGGACGCGACACCGGTTCCCGGACAGGAACTGGAAGCCTTCAACAAGCAGGCACGACCCCTGATCTCACTTCTAAACAACTACAAGCAACAGATCCAACTTGCGCTTGTCCGGTGACCACAAAGAAATCTGAGCGGCCGCTCTATGTCGGGGCCATAACCGGCACAAGCGTGGACGGCCTCGATGTCGCACTTGTGGACGTGAGCGGCCCGATCGCCTTCATCGCCGGCGAAACTCTGACTTTCCCCAATGCTTTGCGCCGTGAGTTGCTGGCGCTGGGCCAACCCGGCAGTGACGATCTCGACCAACTCGGTGAGGCCGATCGCGCGCTGGGCTACTTTATCGGCCATGGCATACTCGACTTCCTCGAGGCGCGCAATTTATCCCCGACGGACATCACTGCCATCGGCAGTCACGGTCAGACCGTCCGCCATCGTCCGGACGCTGCGCAACCGTTCACCTGGCAGATTGGCGATCCCAATATGATCGCTGAAGTCACACACATCACCACCGTGGCAGATTTTCGTCGGCGCGACATGACAGCGGGCGGCCAGGGGGCGCCGCTCGTGCCGAGGTTTCATGAAGCGCTTTTCAGGCACGCAGACGAGGACAGAGCGATATTGAATATCGGCGGGATCAGCAATCTCACCACACTCATGGCCGACCCGGACATCGATATCACCGGCTTCGACACCGGTCCAGGCAACGCGCTGATGGACGTCTGGTGCGAGCAACACACCGGCAAGCCCTACGACGTCGACGGGGCACTTGCTGCAAAGGGCAGCGTTGCCGAGCCACTCCTGCAGCAACTGCTCAGCGATCCCTATCTGCACAAAACGCCGCCAAAGAGCACCGGGCGTGAGTACTACAACCTCAACTGGCTGCAATCACGACTGTCGAAGACGGCGCCGCCGACGCAAGACGTCCAGCGCACACTCCTCGAATTCACGGCCGTCTCCATCGCAGGCGCGATGGCCAACTGGGCTGCCAGCGCGCGCAGATTGATCGTCTGCGGCGGCGGCCGGGCAAACCCGTTACTCCTCAATCGGCTGCGCACGTCGCTTGCGATGCCGGTGGACACTACGGAAGATCACGGCTACGACGGCGATATGATTGAAGCGGCGGCGTTTGCCTGGCTGGCGCACCGACGTCTGGCGGGACTGACCGGGAGCGCCGGTTCTGTCACTGGCGCGCGCGGTGATCGGGTTCTTGGCGCGATCTATCCCGCCTGAGGCTCCTGTCCTGCCGGACTATTGCGAAGGTCTATCCAGGAGGTTGTTGCGGCATTTACCTGCAGCGCGCTTTTTTCAACAGGCTGCTAAGCGTCAGATAGCGAAGGAATTGCCGCAGCCACAGGTGGATGCCGCATTGGGATTGTTGACCACGAACTGCGAACCCTGCAGGTTTTCCCGGAAATCGACTTCGGCACCCAGCAGATACTGATAGCTCAGAGAATCCACCAGCAGGGTAATCCCGGCTCGTTCAACTACGGCGTCATCATCGGCGACTTCCTCATCAAACGTGAAGCCATACGAAAACCCGCTGCAACCGCCGCCGGAAACGAATACCCGCAGTTTCAACGCCTCATTACCTTCCGCCGCCATGAGTTGCCTCACTTTGTTCGCGGCTTGTTCTGACAGTGCGATATTCGTTTCCATCGTGCCAATTAGAGTACCAGATAAAAAAAGAGTTCCGAAGCGCAAGTCGCGACCCGAAGTTGCAAACCGAATCGCGACCGACCCGGCATTATTCAAAGGCTGCGGTACCCGGTCAAGTCCAAGTGCCCGGACCGTGCAATCGTGCGCCGAGGAAACGGCGCCAATCGTGCGCCGAGGAAACGGCGCCAATCGTGCGCCGAGGAAACGGCGCCAATCGTGCGCCGAGGAAACGGCGCCAATCGTGCGCCGAGGAAACGGCGCCAACCGTGCGCCGAGGAAACGGCGCCAATTGCAGCTCAGGTTACTCGCCGCTGCCCTCGGCCGGAAAGGGATGAACGTTCGGCTGGACGACCTCTTCGCCAATCGTCTCGTCATACACCAATTGGCCGTCCACCATGGCGCCCAGCTGCATCTCGATGAGCTTGTAGTAGACGTCGCCCTTGACCTGGGCCTTTGCGGCAAGCTCCATGCGAGCTGTCGCGTAGACATTGCCTTCCACGCGGCCATTCACGACCACATTTGGTACCCGGATTTCGCCGGTAACCGAGCCTTCTTCACTGACAACCACCGTGGCGTCACTGCCGTCCTTGGCACCGATATTGCCCTGCACATGGCCGTTGATGTACAGCTGGTTTTCAAAATTCACATCACCGCAAACCTCGGCATTCGCCGCGATCAACGTCACGCCGTTTTCTGTTCTCTTCTTAGCCATTGATGACCTACCTTTCATCTACTCCACGCGCATCCACGCGAATTTAGTCACTGTTCCTCATAACGACGCAATCCATGCGAACGTTCGTTCGAGGTTTCCGGATTTCGCGCCTCGCCGCTTGGCGGTGATGACAACGCGTTCTGGTGCAAACTCCAGTGGTAACGTTAGCACGCCCGACAAATCCTGGAAGTAACGAAACCGGAACTTCAAAGGATAAGATCCTGGATCGGAAATTTCTGTGAGCGATAGCACTAGTTCATCAGACGATGGATCATTCTGCGGCCGGCCGCGAACTTCGATGCGAATGTCACCCTGGATCCAATCTCGCCGCGATTCGACCTGCGTGAGCAGAAGATGGTAAGTAAACTGATTTATTTCTTCTGTGATGGCCACATCGAATTCGGCAATCTGCAGCCCGCGGGCCAGCGAAGAGGGCGACATCAGGCTTTTATAGAACGTCACCTCCTCCGTCACAGCGGCAACATCATCATGCAGGCCTTTGATGGTCTGGCGCAATTCCTCGGCCGCCTGCCGGTCAACAACGCCTCTGAGTCCGGCATCGACCAGAGAATCGTTCAATTCTGCCAGGCGGACGAAATTTGCCTGATTGATGGTCTCGAGCGAAGCGATGTAGCTACGGTCGAGGCCCGCTTTCGACTCGCCCAGCCAGAAGCTTCCGGCCATTCCAACAAGACAGATAAGCGCGAACATGCCGAGCATCAGATATCGCCTCAGCGGGTGGTGCGCAACCACTCGCATCTGCTGCCTGCTGCCTTGTTTTAGCTGTGGGAAAGCCAGGGTCTCAGGTCCTCTTAGTGGAATGTGCAGCTTATACTAGAACGTTGGATCAACGAGTCGATTTTCCGGCCGCAGGACATTTGGGAAAAAATTCAACTGGAAGTTCAAACAGAGGGTCGCCACTGAAAGCGCTCAAACACATCCGGCCTTGCGGGAAGTCGAAGTGGAAGCGTTGTGCGTGCGCGGCCTGGCCGCACCACTCATCGAATCTGTGCTCGGCGTGATTACCCAGGAAGACATCAACAGCTACCACGAAACGGACACATGACAACTGCATATCTATGGCTGAAAGCCTTTCACATCTTCGGCGTCGTCTGCTGGTTCGCGGGGCTCTTCTATTTACCCCGCCTGTTCGTCTATCACACGATGGCGCACGACAAGGCAAGCAGCGAACGATTTACGATGATGGAAGAGAAATTGTATCGAGTCATCATGCGCCCAGCCATGATCATTGCCCTTGTTTTTGGTCTGTGGATCCTGCTGTTGGCGTGGGATGCATTTGCGAGCAGCGCCTGGTTGTGGTTGAAAATCTTCGGTGTTTTGCTGTTACTGGGCTACCATCACTACTGCGGACGCCTGATCCGGGCATTCGCGCAGGAGGAAAACCCCCACAGCGAGAAATTCTACCGCGTGTTCAATGAACTGCCGGTTGTGCTTCTGATTGCGATCGTGATTCTCGCCGTGGTCAAACCCTTCTAACCGATTTCAACCACGACACACATAAAACTCAATCCAGGCAACCAACTGAGCATCATGCGAAGAGACAAATCAGAAAAACTCATGGCGCGCGCCACCAGAACGATCCCCGGTGGCGTCAATTCTCCAGTGCGTGCGTTCAAAGGCGTTGGCGGTACGCCTATCTTCTTCGATCGTGGCACAGGCGTTTACCTGACCGATGCCGACGGTAATCGCTACATTGACTACGTCGGGTCCTGGGGACCGATGATTCTCGGTCACGGCAATCGGGCTGTCGTGGCTGCAGTCCAGGCGCAGGCCGAACTATCGCTCGGATTTGGCGCACCTACCGAACTTGAAATCGAGCTTGCGGAACTCGTTGTCGACCTGGTGCCGAGTGTCGAGAAAGTCCGGATGGTCAACTCGGGCACGGAAGCGACGATGTCAGCCATTCGCCTGGCGCGCGGTTTTACGGGTCGTGATCTGATCGTGAAATTCAGCGGTTGCTATCACGGCCACTCCGATGCGCTGCTGGCAAAAGCGGGCTCTGGCCTGCTGACACTGGGAATTCCAAACTCACCCGGAGTTCCAGCAGCGGTCGCGGCGAACACGCTGACGGTGCCGTTCAATGACCTGGCAGCAGTAACCGAAGCGCTGCACACCTATTCTGCGCAGATTGCTGCAATCATCGTCGAGCCCGTGGCAGGCAACATGGGTTGCATTCCCCCCGCGGACGGGTTCCTCCAGGGGCTGCGCGACCTGACCGAGCAAGCGGGCACCGTGCTGATCTTCGATGAGGTGATGACCGGATTTCGCGTCGCTCTGGGCGGAGCGCAGGCGGCGTACGGCGTGATGCCGGACCTGACCACGCTGGGTAAGATCATCGGCGGGGGGCTTCCTGTGGGTGCATTCGGCGGTCGCGCCGAGATCATGGATCACATAGCGCCTGTGGGGAATGTCTATCAGGCGGGAACGCTGTCCGGTAATCCACTGGCCACAGTGGCAGGTCTGACGATGCTCAAAGCGCTCGACGATTCACTGTATGTGTCACTGCAGCGCAGTACCGAATACTTCTGCGCGGGATTACAACGACTTGCGCAAGCCGCCAGCGTGCCAGTGTGCATCAATCAGGTTTGCGGAATGTTCAGCATTTTCTTCACGCAGGGTCCGGTCAGCAATTACGACCACGTCGCAAACTCCAACATCGACCGTTTCAATCGTTTCTTTCACGCGATGCTCGACGAGGGCGTGTACCTGGCACCTTCCGGTTTCGAGACGGGATTCCTCTCTACCGCACACACAACGGAGATACTTGATACCACGCTCAGCGCGGCGGAAAAAGCGTTTACGGCGGTAGCAAACGCATGAGGACTCAAACGTACGACCTCTATGGACTTGGCAACGCACTCGTCGATATGGAATACCAGATCGAAGACAGCTTCCTGGCTGATCACGACATCGCCAAAGGCCACATGACGCTGGTGGACGAATCCAGGTTAGACGCGCTCGTCGCAGATCTCGAGGAACCCTCGCCAACCCGCATGAGCGGCGGATCGGCAGCCAATACGATCATTGCCGTCCAGGCATTCGGTGCGGCGACGTTTTATTCCTGCAAAGTTGCCAGCGACGATACCGGCGCATTTTTTCTGAACGATCTCGGCGCTGCCGGGATCGCAACGAACCCGAATGCTCGATCTGAATCCGGCACATCCGGCTGTTGTCTGGTGCTCATCACACCGGATGCGGAACGTTCGATGAACACCTGCCTGGGCATCTCGAGCAATCTGAGCGAAAGTGAGATCGACGAGTCGGCACTGGCAAATTCCCGCTATTTTTATGTCGAGGGTTATCTCAGTTCGTCTGAACGCAGTATGGCGGCGGCGATCGCCTGTCGTGAACTCGCGGAATCCGGCAACGTCAAAACCGCGGTTTCTCTCTCCGATCCCAGCATGGTGGAGTTCTTCCGGGAACCGCTGGAAAAAATTCTCGGCAACGGTGTGGACCACTTATTCTGCAACGAAGAAGAAGCGCTCGCCTGGGCAGGTACGGATCGGCTGGATGTAGCGATCGCTGAGTTACGCGACATCGGAAAGAATCTCAATATCACACTTGGCAGCAAGGGCTGCATGGTAGTGGGGCTTCACGACAAACACCTCGTCGAAGGCTATCCCGCGGATGCCGTCGACACGACCGGTGCGGGAGACATGTACGCAGGCGGCTGCCTATACGGCTGGTGTGCAGGCATGGATGCACGACAAGCCGCCGCACTGGGCAACTACTCGGCGGCTTGTCTCGTCCAACAACTTGGCGCACGTTTGCGAAAGTCAGCAGACTATCAGACCACTCTGCAGGACTTTCTGAAGAAAAACTAACAGCTGTTAGACATTGCTGCGGCAACCCGCCTTGATATGCGGCTGCTCTGAGGCCAGAGGTAGTGAATACTTGATCAGAGGCTCCCTAGGTTCCGCCCACCCGTGGCGGCGTGACAAACGGGATCGATGTCGTCAGCAGGATTTCATCGCGTTCAATCGAACAACCATAGGCGACAACCTCTACCCCGGCAGCCATCGCGTCTCGTAGAGCCACTGCGTACTCGGGGTGAATATCGTCGGCGGTGGTAGCCAATCGAACGCCGGTATGCTGCACGCAGAAAACCAACACCGCGCGATGCCCCATGGCCGTCTGTCGCGAGAGCGCGCGCACGTGCTTGACGGCACGTTCACTGACAGCATCGGGAAAAGAACCCAGACCGTGACCCTGACTCAATGTCAGATTCTTCACTTCAACATAGCAATTGCCGGGGCCTTCCAGCAGGAAGTCGAACCGACCCTTCTCATCCGGGATCGCCGCTTCGGCGTGCACGACGTCATAACCCGCAAGCTCGCCGATCTGCTGCGCGGCAATGGCTTCCGCGACCAGCTTGTTGGCGCGCGAGGTATTAACCCCGATCCGGCCAAGCGGTGTGACCACGACTTCCAGAGTATGCCGATACTTTCGCTTGGGGTTGTTTGATGCCGAATACCAGACCTCGCTGCCCGGCATATCGCACCCCGTCATTGCGCCCGTGTTCGGACAGTGCGCCGTAAAGGTCCGGCCGTCGGCGGATTCAATATCCGCTAGAAACCGCTTGTAGCGGCGCAGCAGCCTGCCTTCCATAAGAGGTGGCTCTAACCGCACCCAATGCCCCAGTCCACCAATGCTTTGGCCAGCCGGTCGAGCCCGAGAAGAATGTCTTCATCCGCAGTGGTGTAGGCGAATCGGACAAACTGGTCGGCATTGAAACTGCCGAAATCACTGCCGGGTGTCACCGCGACCTGGTACTCGTCAATGAGCCGCCAGCAGAACTCTTCGGACTTCATGCCGGTCCTGGAGATATCGACATAGAGATAGAAAGCCCCATCGGGCAGATAGGGCACGGCGAAGCCAAGCGAAGCCATGCCCTGTGCCAGCGTGTTTCTGCGCGCAGCGTATGTCCGCCTGCGGGATTCGTGGATTTCCATCGCCGCAGGATCGAACGCAGCCAGGGCAGCATGTTGCGCAATGCTCGATGGCGAGATGAAGAGGTTCTGCGCTAAGCGGGTGATACCGGAGATTGCGCTGCCCGGCACAACCAGCCAGCCGAGTCGCCAACCCGTCATGCCGAAGTACTTCGAAAAACTGTTGAGGATGAAAATGTCCTGGTCGACTTCGAGGCCGCTGCGATACTCGGGAGAATCGGTGTAAATCAGGCCCTGATAGATCTCGTCGAGCAGAACAACACCGCCGCGACCGTGCACTTGTGCGGTCAGCCCCGCAAGATGCTCGCGGCCGATGACCGCACCCGTTGGATTCGCCGGAGATGCCAGCAGCACGCCTCGCGTGCGCGGTGTCCAGTTTTCCTCCAGATCCGCAGGTTGCATCTGATAGTGAGATTGTGCGGTGACGGGAATCCGCCGGGGGATGGCATTAACGAGCCCGACGAATACTTCGTTACACGGATACCCCGGATCGCTCATGAGCAGTTCATCCGCCGGATCGAGCAGCAGGCCACACAACAGCAGCAGGCCACCGCTCGCGCCGGAAGTGACGACGATTCGCTCGGCTGGCACGCTCACGCCGACCTCGTCGGCATAGAATCGGGCAATGCGCTCGCGCAGTTGCGGAATGCCGAGCGCTTGAGTGTATTTCGTCTCACCGGCTGCCAGCGCTCGCTCACCCGCCGTCACGATGGGGCCCGCGGTGGCAAAATCCGGTTCGCCAACCTCGAAGTGCACAACGTGCTTGCCATCGGCTTCCAGCAATTTCGCCCGCTCCATCAGCTCCATCACCCGAAATGGCGTGATATCTGTCAGACGCTTGGCATACATAGGCGATTCATTCCCGTCAATTTCGCTCATAAACAAGCACAAATTCTTCAGCAGATTATATGGCCATTGGCTTGAGGTTCTGGTAGCGTACGCGCCCTTCGATTTTGGGTTAGCCCGAAAACCCATTTACGGGATCGGCAGTAAGGACTCGAGTAAAGATATGGCGTCCACAGCACGTAAAAAATCCAGCTCCAAGGCGGTCGATTCGCCGTTCAAGAACTTCACACCATACAAGCCGAAAAAATCCGAAGCCTACATGAGCGACGGTCAGGCGGAACATTTCCGGGACATTCTCACCAAGTGGCGTCTGGAGCTCATGCAAGAGGTCGACCGCACGGTCCACCACATGCGCGACGAAGCCGCAAACTTTCCCGATCCAGCGGATCGGGCGACGCAGGAGGAAGAGTTCAGCATCGAACTGAGAACCCGCGATCGCGAGCGCAAATTGATCAAAAAAATTGATCAGACTCTCGACCGGCTGGATCAGAACGAGTTCGGTTACTGCGATACCTGCGGCGTCGAGATCGGCCTGCGCCGACTCGAAGCCCGACCCACCGCCGCGCAGTGCGTGGATTGCAAGTCTCTGGACGAAATCAAAGAAAAACAGCTCCACGGCTAAGCTGTGGGCATCCCCGCGGGCCGGTTCGCACCTTCTCCAACCGGCCCACTGCACATGGGTTCTCTCCTGGCGGCGGCCGCCAGCTATCTCGACGCACACGCCAGAGGTGGCCAATGGCTGCTGCGCATCGACGATATCGACACATACCGCAGCGTCCGGGGTGCCGCCGGGCAAATTCTGCGAACTCTGGAAGCGCATGGTCTGTGGTGGGACGGCAGTGTGCACTACCAGTCGGATAATCTGCCGCAGTATCACGCCGCGCTCGAGGAGCTCGCACAGAGCGGTGAGGTGTTTTATTGCAACTGTTCACGCCGATCACTGGCAGCCAGGGGCGCCTATCCCGGAAAATGCCGCGGTAACCGGCAACCCCTCGAAGACGCTGCCGTTCGCATCAGAGTCGATGCGGCGGTTGTCGAATTCGCCGACCTCCTCCAGGGCCGCCAGATCGAACACCTGGCCGAGACCGTCGGCGACTTCATCATCCACCGCCGTGACGGGCTCATTGCCTACCAGCTGGCGACAGCCATCGATGACGGCGACCCGCGCATCAGCCACGTGGTTCGAGGTTGCGACCTGCTGGGCAATACCGCACGGCAACTCCACATCATGCAACAACTGAATCTCAGCGCGCCCGTCTATGCACACATTCCAACGCTCAATGGGCCCGATGGTCGCAAGCTGTCAAAACAGAACCACGCACCTGCCGTGAGTGATGACAAAGCACTGGAGAACCTCCTGGACGTATTCGGTTACCTCGGCCTGCACCCGCCAACGCGGTCAACACACTGGGATATCGCGAGCTTGCTCGACTGGGGCTGCAAGCACTGGTCGCTGGAACATCTGCAGGGGCAGACATCTGTCTGCGTAGACTAACGCCAATTTTGTTAACATCGAATGCCATGATTCGCATACTGATCCTGCAACCGGAGGTCGCCGCACAGCAAAGGCTGAAGTCACTGTTCGAATCTAATGGCTATGCCGTCGACGTGGTTGCTGATCCCGACGATCTCGTCGATACGGATCTCAGCGCGGTCGGCGCGCTGGTCGCCGATGCGGCGGCGGCAGAAGGTCTGCTCGCCGCCGGGATACCACGGCGGCTGGCAACTCCTTTTGTGTTGATTGCGCAGCAGCCAACCGTCCACGCCGCTGTTGCTGCGCTGAAACGTGGCGCAAGCGACTACCTGGCGGTGCCTTACGAAGACGCCGGTTTGCTGACAGCCGTTGCCACAGCCACCAGTGAGAAAGCCGCCGATCCGCGGATCCGCTCGTTTCCGATGATCGGTGAAAGTGCTCCCATGCAGAAGCTGTTCAACGCCATCAGCAAGATTGCCCCCACCGACTCGACCGTACTCATCCGTGGCGAATCCGGCACCGGCAAGGAGCTCGTCGCCCGCGCGCTGCATGCCGCAAGCACGCGTCGGCACGCGCCGATGATTGCATTGAACTGTGCGACCATTCCCGCCAACCTCATCGAAGCGGAGCTGTTCGGTCACGGCGATAGCGTCACGGGACAGAACTCCGGGGCAAATCGCCACGGACTTCTCGAAGCCGCCAACGGTGGCACACTCTTTCTCGACGAAATCGGCGAACTGCCATTGTCTGCACAAGCGCGTCTGCTGAACGTATTGCAGCCTGACGAAACACAAACCGGTGGTGACGACACTGCCGGGCAAACTGACGTGCGGCTGATTACGGCGAGCCACCGGGACCTGGAAAAAATGATCGGCAACGAGCAATTCCGGGAAGACCTCTACTATCGACTCAATGTCGTTTCGCTCGTAGTGCCACCGCTGCGTGAGCGAGCCGACGACGTACGCCTTCTCGCCGAAGCGATATTGCAGAAAACTCTGCAACGACTTTCGAAGCCCACGCGCAAATTCAGTACCGAAGCACTCGAAGCGATGCACGCCTACCGGTGGCCGGGAAACGTCAGAGAACTCGAAAACGCGATCGAACGGGCAGTGATCCTCAGCGATGTCACCGAGTTGAGCGCGGAACTCCTGGCGATAGACACCAACACCGTTGCCAACGTAGAGCAATCTACGCCCCAACCCGACCTGACGATGGAGGACTATTTCGTCAGCTTCGTCACCGCCCATCAGGACCAGCTGACCGAAACCGAGATCGCCGAGCGACTCGGGATCAGTCGTAAGAGCCTCTGGGAGCGTCGGCAACGATTGAATATTCCGCGCAAGAAAACGCGCAATCGCGGACCACGCAGAGACGTTTCTTGACAGCCACCGTACAGCGCCTGAGTGTCGATGCACACGGACTGACCCACGATCAGGTCAACGCGAACGCCCTCGCGGTGCTGGAAACGCTCAATGCAGCCGGTTTCACAGCTCTACTCGTGGGTGGTTGTGTCCGAGATCTGTTGCTGGGGCTTACGCCCAAAGATTTCGATGTTGCAACCGATGCGAAGCCCGAAGACGTGAAGTCTCTGTTTCGCCGGTCACGCCTGGTCGGTCGCAGATTTCGCATCGCCCATGTACGATCCGGCCGGGATCTCATCGAGGTGTCGACCTTCCGCCGCGCGCATGCCGATGCAGCCGATGAGCGAAGCCATTCCGCCGACGGCATGATCCTGCGCGACAACGTCTATGGCACACTGGAGGAAGACGCCTTCAGGCGGGACTTCACCATCAACGCCCTTTACTACGATCCGCGCACCGAAGAAGTCATCGACTACGTTGGCGGGCTGGAGGATCTAAAACTCAAGCAACTGCGTTTCATCGGAGAGACTCCGACCCGCATTCGCGAAGATCCGGTCCGCGTTCTGCGTGCGCTGCGATTTCAGGCAAAACTGGGATTCGATCTCGACCCCGCCTGCAGCGATGCGTTCGGCGAAGCGGCGCAACTGCTGGCAGCAATACCGGCTGCGCGCCTGTTCGATGAAATGCTGAAGTTCTTTCTTTCCGGCTATGCCGCCGCAGCCTGGCAACTCCTTGCAGCAACTCCCATGCGCGCCGCGGTCTTTCCGACGAGCGTACCCGACGATCCGATGGTCATGCTGGCGATGCGCAACACGGATGCGCGAATCGCCGCAGACAAACCCGTAACCCCCGGTTTCCTCATCGCCGTTCTGCTCTGGCCGGCGTACCGCGCGCGCGCGGATGAAATCGCTGCGGACATGAAACCTGCCGAAGCCCGTACGCTTGCGGCAACCGACACGCTGGCGGAACAACAAAGGATCATCGCCGTACCCCGCCGCTTCTCCCAATTCGTGCGCGACGTCTGGCAGCTGCAGGGGCGTCTGGAGGCGCGCCTGGCACGGTCCATCGAGCGTGTCGCGGACCATCCCAGATTCCGCGCGGCCTACGATTTTCTTATCCTGCGCGCTGAAGCTGCCGAACACGCGCAATCCGCAGCCGACGACGATTCTGCAACCACAGCACAACTCAGTGAGCTTGCTCACTGGTGGACGCTCTGGCAGGAAGTCAGCCCGGAAGCGGCCGGCCAGATGATCAAGGAACTGCGTTCCCAGCAACCACAGCGCAAACGGCGCCGTCGACGCCGCGGACGCAACCAATCGGCAACCCAGCCGGAAAACCATTCCCAGGACGGTGTTGAATGCCAGTGAGCAGTTGGCGATGATAGTCATCACCTGAGATGAATTAGATTGATGAGCAACCCGGTGCAGCAAACCGTTCCATTGGACGTAACGATCGAGCTCACCGCAGGCTCCCTGCAAAGGCTGGCTGGCCACGATTTGCCAAAGTTCATCGCCGTCGAAGGCCCGATCGGCGTTGGCAAAACAACCCTCGCCAAACGACTGGCACAGACATTGGGGTACCCGATTCTGCTGGAACCAGCGTCCGAGAATCCGTTTCTCGATCGCTACTATCGTGATGGCAAACGCCATGCGCTGCCGACACAACTGTTCTTTTTGCTGCACCGGGCCCGGCTGATTGCCGATGTTGAGGTCAATGATCTGCTCGGAACGACGCTCGTCGCGGATTTTCTCATCGAAAAGGACGATCTTTTCGCCCGCTTGACGCTGGACGACAACGAGTACGAACTCTACAGACAAATCCACGAAAACCTTGCCATTCAGGCGCCCACTCCGGATCTGGTCATCTACCTGCAGGCACCGGCCGACATTCTGCTCGAGCGCATTCGATCACGCGGCATCCCCTACGAGCGTGAGATTACGGCCGAGTATCTGGAAGCGTTGAGCAACAGCTACGCGAAATTTTTCCACTTCTACGACGCTGCACCCCTGCTCGTCGTCAACGCAGCGGCCGTCGACATGGCCAACAATACGGACCACTTCGATGCGCTGCTCGATCAGATCGTCGATATGGACGGATCACGGCAGTATTTCAATCCGAACCCCACGCTCCTTTAGTGGCTCAGCCTAGCTGGCACAGCCGTTCGTCCGCCCAGAAGCCTGGCCTCGGGGCTGTGAACAAGACCAGAGCAAATTGTTGCGCAAGAGGGTAAATTCTCACCTGAGGCTACGAGGAGAAGCAACGCTCGATGGAGATATTCCATACGGTTGAAGCCTATCGGAGTTCACTAAACTGGCGACGTGCAAATCGGCAGCTGGCGCTCTTGGCGACCCTCGGCGATCTGCACGACGGTCATGTGGCGCTGGTCAAAGCCTGCCGCGACCAGGCGGACATCAGCGTGGTGAGCATCTGCGGCAATCCCCTGCTGCCAGAATGCTCTAACGCACCGGCGCGGCCGCCTCTCGAGCAGGATATCCGCCGCCTGGAAAACCTCGCAGACTGCGTATTTGCACCGACCGACGAAGAACTGTTCCCTTTTGGAGTCACCGACTACACCGGCGTGCGCTTGCCGGGGCTTGCCGAGGAACTCTCCGGCACGCAGCGCGCCGATGTCGTGGAAGCCAAAGCAACCGTCATGCTCAAGTTGTTGCTGATCATACAACCCAACATCCTTTTCTACGGCGAGAAGGACTATCAGCAACTGGTGGTGACCGAGCGGATGATCAAAGAACTCTCGCTCGATATTCGAGTGGTACGAATGCCGATCCTACGTGACTTCGACGGGGTTGCGCTCGGCAACGGCCTGCAACAGCTGCCGCCCGATCAGCGCAAGAACGCACTCATTGTGCACCAGACTCTAAACGACCTGGCACACGCCATCAGCAATGGCGCGCGCAACTACGCCAAGCTGGAGCAGACCGCGCGTGTCGCGATGCGCGGCGGCAGCCTCGAAACCGACTACGTTGCCATTCGTGACGCGGATACGCTGCAGACCCCGACCGAGGAAAGCGCACGTCTGCGAATTATGGCGGCGGCGAGTCTCGGACCCATGCGGATCGTTGACAACATCGGAGTCGATCTTTAATGGCAGAGACTTCCAAATCATGGAAGCGACTCACACGGGCGGCCACTCAATGCATCGATACTCCACTGAGTGACTGGCTCGCGCAGCCGGCACGCTTCGAGGATTTCAGTCACCAGGCCGCAGGCCTCCTCGTAGACCTTTCAAAACAACGGATCGACAGCGACATCAAATCCGAGTTGCTGAACCTGGCTGAAAGCCGAGCCCTGCCGCAACGGATTGAAGAGCTCTTCACCGGCGCTTGCGTAAATACCACTGAACAACGTCCTGCATTGCACACTGCCCTGCGGGCGGCCCCGGAAGATCGACCCGAAATTGCCGCGGACGTGGCAGCGGTGCAGGCGCGGCTCAACGAACTGGTCGCCAAGGTGCGTGATGGCCGCTGGCTCGGCTACAGCGGAAAAGCGCTGACGGACGTCGTGCACATCGGCATTGGCGGATCGCATCTTGGACCTGAACTTGCGACTCTTGCGCTCGCCAGCCAGTCATTCTCATCACCGCGAATCCATTTTGTCGCCAATGTCGACCGCGCAGCGCTGGATGCAGTTCTACGCGGTCTCAACCCTGAGCGAACCGCGTTCATCATCGCATCCAAGTCGTTCTCGACACTGGAAACGCGAATCAATGCCGCCTCAGCCCGCAGCTGGTTTCTCGAACGGGTGGGTCGACTCGACGCCATCGCCAGACACTTCATCGCGATTTCGAGCAACACGACCGCCGCCGCAGAATTCGGCATCGAACCGGCAAATACGTTCGAGGTGTGGGACTGGGTGGGCGGCCGATTTTCTCTGTGGTCAGCCGTTGGCCTGCCAGTCATGCTGGCCATCGGCGTGAGTGGATTCCAGCAGCTGCTTGCAGGTGCCGCGGCAATGGACGATCACTTCCGGCACACGGCGCTCGCCGATAATCTACCCGTACTGATGGCGCTCACGGGGATCTGGAACTACAACTTTCTGGGCGTCACCAATCACGCCATTTTGCCATACAGTGAGCGGTTGCGGTTGCTACCGGATTATCTCCAACAGCTCGAAATGGAGAGCAACGGCAAGAGCGTCAGCATCAGTGGCGAGTCGGTCACGAACCACACGATGCCAATTCTCTGGGGTGGCAGAGGCACGAACGGGCAACACGCGTTTTACCAGTTGCTGCACCAAGGCAGCCGATCTTTCACAGCGGATTTCATCCTCACAACTGCTGGAGAAGACGCATCTGCACAGGTTGCCGATCACCAGAGATGGCTTCTTGCCAACGGCCTTGGCCAGAGCCAGGCGATGGCTCAGGGCCAGGACGATCCCGATCCACACAAAGTCGTCGCAGGAGGCCATGCGACCACTACCATCGTGCTGCCCCAGCTCAGTCCTTTCTCGCTGGGCGCACTGCTTGCGTTGTATGAACACAAGGTATTTTGCCAAGGCGTCATCTGGGACATAAACTCGTTCGACCAATGGGGGGTCGAACTGGGCAAGCGCCTCGCAAAACCGATCTTCGAGCAACTCGGCGGCAAATCCGCACTGCTGCAGGATGCATCCACGCAAGGATTGATCAAGCATCTACGGCAGACAAAGACAGCAGACCACTAAAGAAGAAAGAGACGGCTAAAACGCCTTATCACAACGCGCGACCACCGGCCGAGAAATAAACCTGGAATAAGACGGAGAATTCAGGTCCGAAGTAATCAGGAGGACAGCAAGATGTCACAACCCCGCGTGGTGGAAGTTCCCGCCAACGTTCGAAATCGCTGCTACATAAACGACGATCAATACGCCGCAATGTACGAACGCTCGATCAGCGACCCGGAAGGCTTCTGGGCCGAACAGGCCGACATCTTCATCGACTGGACCCGCAAGTGGGACACGATCCGCGAAGTGGACATGGCGCAGGGCAAGGTCAGCTGGTTCGCCGGCGGTAAACTCAACATTTCCTACAACTGCATCGATCGCCATCTGGCCAGCCGTGCCGCGCAAACCGCCATCATCTGGGAAGGAGACGATGCCAGCGATGACAAGGCAATCACCTATCAGGAACTGCATGACGAGGTCTGCAGACTCGCCAACGGCTTGAAATCCCGCGGCGTGAAGAAGGGTGACAGAGTCTGTATCTACATGCCGATGATTCCGGAGGCCGCCTACGCAATGCTGGCGTGCGCCCGCATCGGCGCCATCCACTCGGTGGTGTTTGGCGGTTTTTCGCCGCAGTCTCTAAAAGATCGAATTCTCGACAGCGACTGCCGCACAGTCATAACAGCCGATCAGGGCGTTCGCGGTGGCCGGACGGTACCACTCAAGGAGAACACGGAAGCCGCACTCGTCGACTGCCCAAACGTCCGCTGCGTCATTACCGTCAAGCGTACCGGTGCGGAGGTTCCCTGGAATGCCGAACGGGACGTCTGGTATGAGGAGTTGACGGCCGCGCAGCCCACTACCTGCGAGGTGGAGAACATGGACGCGGAAGATCCTTCGTTCATCCTCTACACCTCCGGCTCCACCGGCAAGCCCAAGGGTGTGCAGCATGGCACGGCAGGCTACCTTTTGCAGGCCGCGATGACCCACAAGTATGTCTTCGACTATCACGACGGCGACATCTACTGGTGCACGGCGGACGTCGGCTGGATTACCGGACACTCCTACATCGTCTACGGCCCGCTTGCCAATGGCGCGACCACGTTGATGTTTGAAGGCATCCCCACCTACCCTGATGCATCGCGCTGCTGGCAGGTCATCGACAAACATGCCGTCAACATCTTCTACACGGCACCGACTGCCATCCGTCAGCTCATGGGACAAGGCAACGAATTCGTAACGTGCACGTCCAGGGCGTCCCTCAAACTTCTGGGCACGGTGGGCGAGCCGATCAACCCCGAAGCCTGGGAGTGGTATCACCAGGTCGTCGGTGAAGGCCGGTGTCCCATCGTTGATACCTGGTGGCAAACGGAAACCGGCGGCATCATGATCACGCCGTTGCCAGGAGCAACTGCACTCAAACCCGGCAGCGCCGCCCGGCCGTTCTTCGGCGTGGAACCTGCTTTGATGGATCCTGATGGCAACCTGCTCGAAGAAACCGAAGCAAGCGGCAATCTGGTGATCAAGCAATCCTGGCCGGGCCAGATACGCACGGTGTACGGCGATCACCAGCGCGCGATCGACACCTATTACGCCACCTATCGTGGTTATTACTTTACCGGCGACGGTGCCAGGCGCGACGCGGACGGTTACTACTGGATTACCGGGCGCGTGGACGACGTCATGAACGTATCCGGTCACCGCATCGGCACAGCCGAAGTAGAAAGCGCTCTGGTCCTGCACGAAGCGGTGGCGGAAGCCGCCGTCGTCGGCTACCCACACGCGGTCAAAGGTGAGGCCATCTACGCTTACGTGACGCTCATGGCCGGCAGCAACGAAGATCCCGCGCAGCTCGAAAGTGAGCTCATCAACCTCGTCCGCCAGCAGATCGGCTCATTCGCCCGACCCGAGCACATTCAATGGGCGCCCGCTCTTCCCAAGACCCGATCCGGCAAGATCATGCGACGCATCCTGCGAAAAATCGCCGCCGATGATCTGGACAACCTGGGAGACACCTCGACCCTGGCAGATCCCACTGTCGTCGACGATCTCGTTGCAAATCGCAGCAGTCGATAACGGGCGGAAGTCACCACGGCAGACAAAAAAAGACGGTCTACCTGACCGCCCTTTTCGTCTTACGTGTTGCAAGCGTTTGCTTGCGCGCTCTGCGCCTTACGCGCTCTCGGCATAGTGCTCGACCTCTTTCATCGAGAGTTTGATGCGACCTCGCTGATCTACATCAAGACAGACGACCTTCACCATCTGGCCTTCCTTGAGATAGTCGGTCACCTTCTCAACACGCTCTTCGGCTATCTGCGAGATGTGTAACAAACCATCCTTGCCGGGAAGAATGTTGATGAAAGCGCCAAAATCGACGATCGAGGCGACTTTGCCTTCGTAGATCTTGCCGATTTCCGCTTCAGCAGTGATCTCTTCGATCTTGGCAACGGCTGCAGCCATGGCCTCTTTATCTGCCGCATAGATACGCACGCTACCATCGTCTTCGATATCGATATCCGCACCGGTCTCTTCGACAATGCCACGGATAGTCACGCCACCTTTACCGATAATGTCGCGGATCTTGTCCGGGTGGACATGCAACACACGCATCGCGGGCGCATTTTCTGACACTTCGTCACGTGACTTGGCCAGCACCTTGTTCATTTCATCGAGAATGTGGCGACGGGCTTCCTGCGCCTGCTGCAACGCGATCTCCATGATCTCTTCGGTGATACCCTCGATCTTGATATCCATCTGCAACGCGGTAATGCCATTGGCCGTGCCCGCCACTTTGAAGTCCATGTCACCCAGGTGATCTTCGTCACCCAGAATGTCGGTAAGAATGGCGTACTTGTTACCCTCCTTCACCAGACCCATTGCAACACCGGCAACCGGCGCTTTCATTGGCACACCCGCATCCATCAATGCGAGCGACGTACCACAGACACTGGCCATGGAACTCGAACCGTTGGATTCGGTTATCTCAGAAACCACCCGCAGCGTGTAAGGGAACTCCTCAGGATCGGGCAACACCGCTTCAACCGCACGCCGCGCCAGTCGGCCATGACCAATTTCGCGCCGCTTGGGTGCTCCCATGAAACCGGCTTCGCCAACGCTATAGGGGGGGAAGTTGTAATGCAGCATGAAGGGATCTTTGAAGCTGCCTTCAAGGGCGTCAACCAACGCTGCATCACGCATCGTGCCGAGAGTGGCCACCACAATCGCCTGAGTTTCTCCGCGGGTAAACATTGCCGAACCATGCGTCTTCGGCAGGATGCCGACTTCTACGCTAATCGGTCGCACCGTGCGAAGATCCCGGCCATCGATTCGCGGCTCGCCATTAATCACACGCTGCCGTACGATGTCCTTCTCGAGCTCGCTGAACGTCTCAGCAACTTCATCGGTTTCGTACTCGGCATCCTCGCCAGCGGCAAGAGACGCGATGGTGGATTTACGCAATTCGCTGACGCGAGTCTGCCGCTCCATTTTGTCCGTGATCCGGTAAGCCTCACCCAGATCCGACCGCACGGCGCCCGAGACAAGTTCCTTGAGCGATTCATTTACCACCTGCTGTTCCCAGTCCCAGGCGGGTTTGCCGGCTTCCTTCACCAGTTCGTCGATCGCATCGATAGCAACCTGCATTTCCTGATGGGCGTAGAGGACGGCACCCAGCATTACGTCTTCGCTGAGTTCGTTGGCTTGTGACTCCACCATCAATACGGCGGCGCGAGTTCCGGCAACCGACATATTGAGAGCAGATTCCCGCAGCGCTTCGTAGCCCGGATTCAACAGATAGTTGCCGTCTTTGTAACCCACCCGCGCACCGGCGATTGGACCAGCAAACGGAATGCCTGAGATTGCGAGAGCGGCTGAAGCACCAATCATAGCCGCCATGTCCGGATCCTGATCCTTATCGGTCGACATGACCGTACAGATCACCTGCACCTCATTGAGGAACCCCTTGGGGAACAGCGGTCGCAGCGGACGGTCGATCAGTCTGCACGTAAGCTTTTCCTTCTCGCTGGGTTGACCCTCCCGCCGGAAGAAGCTGCCCGGAATCTTACCCGCAGCATAGGTCTTCTCCTGATAGTTTACGGTCAGCGGGAAAAAGTCCTGACCGGGCCGGGCCGATTTGGCGCCAACGACCGTACATAAGACGACTACGTCGCCGATGCTGATCAGCACTGCTCCGCTTGACTGCTTCGCAACCCGTCCGGTTTCCAATGTGACCTTTTGATCACCGTACTGAAATTCTTTAATTACTGGATTCAAAATAACCTCCGTTTACATCTCTAACGTCGTAATCCGAGACGCTTGATAAGTTCTGAATAGCGAGATGCATCTTTACCTTTCAAATAGTCCAACAGTTTCCGGCGTTGATTTACCATACGGATGAGTCCGCGCCGCGAGTGATGGTCCTTGTTATGTTCGCGAAAATGTTCTTGCAGCTTGTTCACGTTGTGTGTCAACAATGCGACCTGCACTTCCGGAGACCCTGTGTCTCCTGCTTCTATCTGATACTCCTTGATGATTTCTGCTTTGCTTGTGGCTGTTAACGCCATTACTTTCTCCAATCAGTATGCTCTGTTGATACGAGATAACCGTGCATACCTACAGTTAACTCAAGGGTTTGATATATCACCCTATTCAAACGACATTTTATTCAACGACTTTTCATTCAACGATCAGGCGCCGAGGCGCCACCCGTCCGTCGTCCAAAATTTCACCCACACCAATGAAGCGTGTGGATTGATCGTCACGTACTTCGGCCAGGCGAACCCAGCCACTCGTCGGGGCATGTGGGACGATCACCGGTTGCCCTTTGCGCAGGTAGTAGGCCGTACTGTCGGTCAATCTAACCTCCGGCCATCCCTGCACCGCGCTGGAAATCGGTTGCAGAAACGGATCCAACGAACCGTCTTCCACTGCCGCTTCCAGCGTTGCAAAACTAATCAGGTCCGACTCGTCATACGGACCCGCAGCGCGCCGCCTCAGTGCACTCACATGTGCCCCGCAGCCAAGCACTTCACCCAATTCCTGCGCAATCGTTCGCACATACGTGCCTTTGCTGCAGTGAATTTCCAGTTCGAGTTGATCGCCTTCAAACGCCACCAGCTCATTGGAAAATATCGTTACCCGGCGCGCTTCGCGTTCGATCTCAATTCCCTGCCGCGCCAGTTTGTACAACGGCTGACCTTTGTGCTTGATCGCCGAAAACATCGAGGGTACCTGGTCTATTTCGCCACGGAAAAAGCGTAGCGCAGCGTTAATCTTCGCCGCGTCTATGTTCTCCACCGGACGCTCCGCGATGATCTTACCCTCCGCATCACCACTGTCGGTGGCCACGCCCAGTTGCAGACGAACCCAGTACTTTTTGTCCGATGACAAAAGGTATTGCGAAAACTTGGTCGCCTCGCCAAAACACAGTGGCAGCACGCCGGTTGCCAGTGGGTCAAGCGCTCCCGTGTGTCCGACTTTGCGTGCGTTGAACAGCCGCTTGGCCTTTTGCACAACGTCGTTCGAGCTCAGTCCGATTGGTTTATCGATCACCAGCATACCGCTGACGTCTCTACCGCGTCGGCGCCTACTCATCATTGTCACCGCGTTTGTCACCTAGTCGCGCTGCCCGTTCGGTATCGGACTTAACCGCGGATTCAATCAGCGCCTCGAGACGAGGTCCCTTCTCGATGATTTCGTCGTAGTGAAATCTTGGCTTCGGCGTGGTCCACATACTGTGCCGCTTGGCAAGTTCGGAGCGAAAATAGCCAGCCGCTTTGTTCAGCACACCAATCAGTTCTTCGCGATCTTCGCGTGATTCGGTCTCAATCGACGAAACATAGACATCCGCCCAGGATAAATCCCTGCTCACGCTCACTTCATTCACGCTGACCATGCCGACCCGCGGATCACGCATCCCATGCTGAATGATCGCTGCCAACTCATCACGAATGAAGTCCGCGATTCGCAGGTCTCTGCCGTATTGGCGCATCGTCCTCAAAGCTCCCGCGCGACTTCCTTGGAGTCGTACACTTCGATGAGGTCTCCCTCGCGAACATCGTTGTAGTTGCGCACCCCAATGCCGCACTCTGTGCCATTTCTCACTTCGTTGACGTCGTCCTTGAATCGCCGCAGTGATTCGAGTTCACCTTCGTAGATCACAATATTGTCACGCAGCACCCTGATCGGTTTGTTGCGGAAGACGCTCCCTTCGGTGACCATGCAGCCAGCGATGAGTCCAAAGCGTGGAGACCTGAATACATCGCGAACTTCCGCGACGCCAACAATTTCTTCGCGAATCTCCGGAGCAAGCATGCCCGAAAGCACCTGCTTCACATCGTCGAGCAACTCGTAGATCACGCTGTAATACCGCAGCTCCAGACCTTCCCTTTCGATGATCGTTTTCGAAGCACTGTCCGCTCGGACGTTGAAGCCGAAAATCACCGCACCGTAAGTGAGCGCCATGTTCGCATCGGTTTCAGCGATTCCACCAACACCGGAAGCGAGCACCTTCGCGGAAACTTCATCATTACCCATTTCGGCCAGAGACTGTTGGATAGCTTCGAGGCTGCCGCGCACGTCCGTTTTCAATACCATTTTGAGAACGCGTTTCTGGCCTTCACCAACGCTGGCGAACATGTTTTCCATTTTCGCCGCCTGTTGCATGGCGACGCGTTGTTCCTGGTGTTTGTCGCGGCGGGCTTCCGCCAGCTCGCGGGCTGTGCGTTCGTCTGTGACCACTGAGAAGTCATCACCGGCCGCAGGCGTGCCACCGATACCCAGCAACTCAACGGGTTGGGATGGACCAGCTTGTGAGATTTGTGCTCCGCTATCGTCGAGCATCGCCCGGACACGCCCGTGGAATTCGCCTGCGATAATCACATCGCCCTGCTTGATGGTGCCATTCTTCACGAGCACGGTTGTCACCGGTCCACGACCTCGGTCAAGTCGAGACTCAATGACGACGCCTCTGCCGGGTGCATCTTCGATCGCCTTCAGCTCCAGAATTTCCGACTGCAGAAGAATTGCTTCAAGCAGTTCTTCGATCCCCTCGCCCGTCTCGGCAGAGACCTTGATGAACTGGGTATCGCCACCGAATTCTTCGGACACAACCTCTTGCGCTAACAATTCGTTCGTGACCCGCTTGGGATCGGCACCTACCAGATCCATTTTGTTGATCGCAACAACTATGGGCACGCCCGCCGCCTTTGCGTGCTGTATGGCTTCTTCGGTCTGCGGCATCACACCATCGTCCGCGGCAACCACCAGGATGACGATGTCCGTTGCCTGGGCGCCACGCGCCCGCATGGCGGTGAAGGCCGCGTGGCCGGGCGTATCGATGAACGTGATTCGGCCATGCTGCGTGTCCACGGCGTAGGCACCGATGTGCTGTGTGATACCACCGGCCTCACCGGCGGTTACCCGAGTTTTACGGATATAGTCGAGTAGCGAGGTCTTGCCGTGGTCGACGTGGCCCATCACCGTCACAACCGGGGATCGTGCTACCTGCTCGCCTTCGAGGTTGAGCGATTCTTCGAGGGCTTGTTCCATCGCATCTTCAACGATGAGCTTCACAGTATGGCCCATCTCTTCGACGACCAGGGTTGCGGTGTCCTGATCGACCATCTGATTGATCGTCGCCATCACCCCCATGCCCATGAGCGTCTTGATGACTTCGCCAGCTTTCACCGACATACGCTGTGCGAGCTCACCCACTGAGACCATCTCGGGCAGCTCTACTTCGCGGGCAATGAAGTCCGTCGGCCGGAACTCACCGCCATGTTTCTCCACATGCATGGCCGCAGGCCGGTGTTTGCGGCGACCGCGCCGTTCTGATTTGAGCGACAGCTCTCGACGCCGGCCACCACCTTGCGCCTTCTGCCGTTCCCGCTCTTTACCCTTACCCCGCTTGCCGGCTTTCTCGTTGGATTGCTGCTGCGCCTGCGCTTCGGCCGCCGCGGCTGCAGCCGCGGCTACTGCCTCTTCTACGGGTACTGCAGCGGCTGGCGTACTCTCGGCTGCGACGCTTTCTTTCGCCTCGAGTGCTGCAGCCTGCTTGTCCTCGTCAGCCTTCAGCAGTTCTTCGCGGCGCTTTTCGTCGTCGGCCTTACGTTGCGCTTCTTGCCGGCGCGTTTCTTCTTCGGCCGACTTGCGCGCGAATTCTTCATCGCGAATTTTCTTCGCTTCGATTTCCGACTGACTCTGCCGCGCGATGGGTGGTGCTGCAGACCCATCCCCGCCAGCCGCGTCCCCACGCTTAACATAAGTTCGCTTACGCCGGACTTCGACGTTCACCGTTCGGCCTGTTCGACCCTGGCCGGTTTTCAACGTCCCGACCGACTTGCGCTTCAAGGTGATTTTGCGTGGTCCGGATTCACTTTGCTCGCCGTGACTGCGTTTCAGGAACGCAAGCAGCGCTTGCTTCTGCTCCTCACTGACAGCTTCTTCATCGCTACTATGCGGCAGCCCCGCGTCCTGCATCTGCTTGAGCAAACGATCAACAGGGGTGCTCACCGTATCTGCGAGTTGTTTTACCGTGACATCCGACATCTACTATTCCCTCTAGCCCCTCACTCCTCGGCTTCTTCGAACCAAGGTGCGCGTGCTGTCATAATCAGTGCGCCGGCGGTTTCATCATCGAGTTCCTCTGCAAATTCCTGCAGATCGGGAACCGCGAGTTCCGCCAGATCTTCCATGGTGATCACGCCCTGACTGGCCAGTTGAAAAGCCAGCCGACGGTCCATGCCTTCCATCGAGAGCAGGTCTTCGGCCGGTTCGTGCTCGCCGAGCGCTTCTTCGCTGGCGATCGCCCTGGTGAGCAGGGTGTCCTTTGCGCGATTGCGCAGCTCTTCAACGATCTCTTCATCGAACCCTTCGATGGCAGTCATTTCCTCTATCGGGACATAAGCCACCTCTTCGAGCGTGGTGAATCCCTCTTCAACGAGAACCGTAGCCACGTCTTCGTCTACCGCGAGAGCTTCCTTGAACTCGATGATGTATTTTCCGGCTTCCTCTTCCTGTTTCGCGACCGCATCGTCTTCGGTCATGATGTTGAGTTTCCAGCCGGTGAGCTCACTGGCAAGCCGGACATTCTGCCCGCCTCTGCCAATCGCCTGCGCCAGGTTTTCTTCGCCCACCGCGATATCCATCGAATGGGTTTCTTCATCGAGTACGATGGAGGCAACCTCCGCCGGAGCCATGGCATTAATCGTGAGCTGCGCCGGGTTGTCGTCCCACAGAACAATGTCGATCCGCTCGCCGGCCAGTTCACCGGAAACGGCCTGCACCCGGGAGCCACGCATGCCGACGCAGGCGCCAATCGGATCGATTCTGCCGTCGTTGGTCTTAACGGCGATCTTCGCCCGGGAACCCGGATCACGAGCTGCACCGCGAATTTCGATGACATCCTCGGAAATTTCGGGCACTTCGATTTTAAAGAGTTCCATCAGCATCGACGCCGAGGTCCGTGTCAGTATCAGCTGCGGGCCGCGATTATCCGGCTTGATTTCCAGCAGGAGGGCGCGCAAACGATCACCAACACGAAACGTCTCCCGCGGAATCAGATGTTCGCGTGTCAGGAGACCTTCGGCATTGTTGCCGAGATCGATGATGATGCTGTCGCGGCCAAGTTTTTTGACCGTGCCACCCACCAGTTCACCCACTCGGGGTAGATACGCTTCGACCACCTGAGCGCGTTCCGCTTCCCGGACCTTCTGCACGATTACCTGCTTCGCGGTCTGTGCGGCAATTCGACCGAATTCCATCGATTCGATAGGTTCTTCGATGGTGTCACCCAGTTGCACGGTAGGATCTCTTTCCTGCGCTTCAGCGAGCGTCAGTTGTGCCTGCGGGTTCCACTCTTCTTCCTCTTCGTCCGGCTCCATAACGGTCCAGACCCGGAACGTTTCGTACTCGCCGGATTCTCGGCTGACGACCACGCGAAACTCTGCGTTGTCTGAGTAACGCTTCTTGGTGGCAGTCGCGAGTGCGACCTCTATGGCGTCAAAGATGACCTCTTTCGACACACCCTTCTCGTGGGATACCGTATCCACGACCAAGAGTATTTCTTTTGTCATATCGTTCATCGGACCTCAATCGAACCGCGGGACAATTCGTGCCCGCTGTACGTTCTCCAATGGCAGTAAATATTCATCCTGTTCAACCTGAACAATCGCTTCATCGTCGTCCAGGCCTGTCAGAACACCCAGGATGCGTTTGCGTCCTTCAAATGGAAAATTCAAACGCACATCAATTGTTTCACCCACGCTTTCTTCGTACTGCGAAGGTTTGAAAAGAATTCGATCCATTCCCGGCGACGAAACCTCTAACGTGTAGCTTCCTGTCAGAAGATCCTCCACGTCGAGGACATCACCGACACGGCGACTGACCCTTGCGCAATCTTCAACTGACACACCATCTGCGCGATCAATATAGAGTCGCAGTTTCGAGTACTTACCTCTCGATAGATATTCCACTCCCCAGATTTCACAATCCTCTGATTGCACTACCGGGGCCAGTAGATTCTCGATCTCGTGTTCTTTTCTATTCACTTTCTCCACACCAATAAAAAATGGGCTTACGCCCATTTTTTCAACTGCCTTTGACTCGAACCGTCACGGTCCGCATCAGAGGTCTTTGCCAGAGCATTCCACATTGGCCCGTTTTCTTTGGCCAAGGTCTTGCTCTGGGCAAGGGCAATACGCCAGTGCGCGGCGAGCCACCTTCAGGATGTAACGCCTGCGGATTCAACTCCTGTGGAATCGAATTCGGCAGAACGTTACTTCGCCAGGAAGTTCATAACGCTTCCGGCGCCAACCCGGCTAAAGCGCCGAGTACTAAAAAGCCCCTAATGAGGGGCCTCGATCCTTGGTAGCGGGGGCAGGATTTGAACCCACGACCTTCGGGTTATGAGCCCGACGAGCTACCAGACTGCTCCACCCCGCATCAGCAAGGGGCGGATTATATGTATGCCGATGGGGTCAGGCAACCACAGCAGCAGGGATATTCAGGACTTTTTAGACGCCCAACCGGACCTCTGTGGTGCCGAAGGCGAGACTCGAACTCGCACGGGCATTCGCCCACTACCCCCTCAAGGTAGCGTGTCTACCAATTTCACCACTTCGGCTTATCGATCAAATTTCCGGGACGTCGGAATCTACACCTTCGTCTTGCGGAGTCAACTGCTCGCCGGGAAGGGCGTCTTCCACCTGGGATTCGATGATTCCCGGGATGCCGAAGGTGTCCGCCTCCGCGGCGCGTTCCTTGGCGGCGTAGGCAAGGCCGAAGGAAATCATAAAGAAGCCGATCGCCAGCCCGACCGTGACTTTCGTAAGGAACGACGCAGAACCACTGCTGCCGAACATCGTATTCGATGAGCCGCTACCGAAGGCCGCCCCCACATCCGCACCGCGGCCCTGCTGAATCAGCACCAGACCGCCCAGAGCCAGCGCATCCATAACCAGCAACATCAGCAATACGGTTTCAAACGTCGACATCGGTGTCTCTCTCGATAGCTTCCTGGAAAAAATTCTTTGCCAATATTCTTGCCGGTCTAGCTTGCCTCGACCGACGCTGCGGCTACGATCGCCGCAAACTCCTGTGCGTCCAGCGACGCACCCCCAACCAGCGCACCATCGATGTCCGGTTGCGCAAACAACTCAGCGGCATTCGCCGATTTGACGCTGCCACCATAGGCAACAGGCACTACCGCTGCCACCTCCGCACTCAAATTCGCCAGTTCGCCGCGAATAACCTCGTGCATCGTCTGTGCCACATCCGCCGTAGCGGTCTTACCGGTCCCAATCGCCCAGACCGGTTCGTAGGCCACGGCACCTGCCAGCATGCCAGCGGCGCCGACCCGGTCAAAAACCGGCGCTAATTGCTGTCGCACGACATCCTCGGCTTGTCCGGCTTCACGCTGAGCCTCGGTTTCACCGACGCAGACAACGGGCGTGAGTCCCGCCCGCAGCGCTGCCGCATACTTCTGCGCGACCAACTCCGCGGATTCCGCCGCATGCGCCCGGCGCTCTGAATGGCCCGTGAGGACCCAGTTCGCGCCAAGATCCCGAATCATTTCACCGGCAACCTCGCCGGTGTACGCGCCGGAGACCTCCGGGTGCAGATTCTGCGCGCCCAGTGTCCAACCAGCCTGCACGGACAATGCCGCAAGTTCCCCCAGATAGGCGAGCGGCGGGAACAACACCACCACGACAGAGTCGGGAATTGCAATCTCCCGCAATGCGGCGTCAAACGCAGTGGCGTAATCGGCGATGAATGCCTTTGAGCCATGCATTTTCCAATTTGCGGCGACGATCGCTCTACGCATGGCTGCGACCAGCTCGTGAAAAGGCGCGCAATGTTACAGACAACCGTTGAGTCCAACAAGACCCTGTGCGGCGATTGGACCCCGCCAGGTGGCCCAGCTCCTCGAAGTCAGGACCGGACAACGGCAGCCAGTTCCGTGGCGATCGCGCTGACGAGCTCCGGTTCCTCCCCTTCAACCATAACCCTGACCACGGGTTCGGTCCCGGAAGGCCTGACGAGCACTCGACCCCGCCCCGCAAGCTCCTTGGTTTTAGCGGCGACGGCGGCGGTAACATCCGCCGCTGCCGCCCGCGCCCGGGGTTCGCTGACCGCAACATTGATCATCGTCTGCGGCAATTTCCGGATTCCCTGCTTGAGCTCGTTAAGCGATTCACCGCGCTGGGCCATCGCGTAGAGCACCTGTAACGCCGCGACGATGCCGTCGCCGGTGGTCGTGAGATCGAGGCAGACGATGTGCCCGGAGGACTCGCCACCGATTTGCCAATTCTTCTCCCGCATCTTTGCGAGCACATAGCGGTCGCCCACCGGCGCCCGGACGAACGGAATGTTTGCAGCGGCGAACGCCTGCTCGAGACCGAAATTGGACATCACCGTACCGACCACGCCGCCTTCGAGCCTGCCTTCCTCCGCTCGCTGGCGGGCGATGACATAGAGCAGTTCATCGCCGTCGACCAGCTCACCGGTGTGATCCACCATGATGACCCTGTCGCCGTCACCATCGAAGGCAATACCCACATCGGCGCCGAGCGCCACGACTTGCGCTGCGAGCGCCGCCGGATCGGTTGCGCCCCTTTCGGCGTTGATATTGAACCCGTCCGGCTCGCAGCCCATGACGGTAACGTTCGCGCCGAGTTCCTCGAACACACCCGGGGCGACGTGGTACGTCGCACCATGTGCGCAATCCAGCACAATGTTCAGGCCGGACAGCCGGAATCCACGATTCACAGATGCTTTGCAGAATTCGATATACCTGCCGGCTGCGTCATCAATGCGCGATGCCTTGCCAAGCCGGTCAGAATCGACGCAAACCATATCCTGTTCGAGCTGCGCTTCGATCTGCAGCTCAACATCGTCTGGCAACTTGTTACCCATATGGTCGAAAAACTTGATGCCATTGTCATAGTAGGGATTGTGTGAAGCGCTGATAACGATTCCGGCATCCGCCCGCAATGTACGCGTCAGGTACGCGACTGCCGGGGTAGGCATAGGACCCATCAGGCTCACGTTGACACCGGCCGAAGCGAGACCCGACTCAAGCACCGATTCGATCATGTAGCCCGAAATACGCGTATCTTTGCCAATCAGAATATGACTCGCGCCACGACCGGCGAAAACCTTGCCCACAGCCCAGCCGAGCCTGAGGCAGAATTCAGGCGTGATCGGATACTCGCCGACCCGGCCGCGAATACCATCGGTGCCAAAATATTGCCTTGTCATGATTCGCTGACTCCCTCCATCGACCGACTTCCCAGGCAATCCAACGAGGTGACTGCCTGTAACACCTTGAGCGCATCCACCGTAGGCGCAACATCGTGCACTCTTACGATGTTTGCACCATTCTGCACCGCCAGTAAAGCGGCCGCGACGCTGGCCGCCACTCTGTCGTGAGCTTCCCTGCCCGTGATGGTGCCCAGCATACTTTTCCTCGACAAGCCGACAAGTAGCGGTAAATCCGCGACTCGCACTGATTCCAGATCCCGTAACAGCGCCAGATTGTGCGCCATCGTTTTACCGAATCCAAAACCCGGGTCGACGCAGATTCTTGCAGCATCGATTCCAGCATGACGACAAGCCGACACACGCTCCGCAAGAATACCAGCCACCTCTGACACCACATTTTCATAGCCGGGATCGCGTTGCATCGTTCGCGGTTCACCCTGCATGTGCATGATGCAGATCGCCGCTGATGAATCTGCAACAGCGTCCAGCATCGCCCGGTCGGCAAGTCCAGTGACATCGTTGATCAGATGACAACCGGCGGCCAGCGCTGCGCGGGCCACCGCCGCCTTGCAGGTATCTACGGACACGATGATACCGAGCGCGAGAAGGCGTTCAACGACGGGTATCACGCGGCGCAGCTCTTCTGCCGTCGAAACGGCTGCGGCACCCGGCCGGGTCGATTCGCCACCCACATCGATGATGGCGGCACCAGCAGCCACCATGCGCTGCGCGGTCGCCTCTATGAGGGAAAGGTCAGGTACATTGCCACTGAGTAACCGGCCACCGTCGGAAAAGGAATCGGGCGTCAGATTCAGCACACCCATGACTTGTGGCCGTGACAACCGCAGCTCGCGACTGCCACACTGCAGACGCCGTTCGTTCAGGGCTTTGTCCAGGACGATTGCCGAATCAATGCTCTTCGGCAGGTCCGCCGATCGGCGGCGTGTCAGACTCGTCCTCTGTCGCAGCCGAGGGTGGTGTGTCATCTGGCTCCCGGGGTTTTGCACCAGCCATGATGTCGTCGATTTGATCGCTGTTGAGGGTCTCGTATTCCATCAGTGCGTCGGCCATTTTGTGTAGCTTGTCTTCGTTTTCTTCGAGCAGTTTTTTCGCTTTTTTATAACAGCCATCGATGATTTCGCGAATCTCCTGATCGATGGCCCGCGCGGTATCCGGCGAATGGGTCCTCGGTTTCATGCCCACCGACATCCCGAGGAAGACTTCTCCATCGTCTTCTTCATACATGATCGGACCCATCTTCCGCGATAGACCCCATTTGGTAACCATATTCCGGGCGATCCCAGTGGCACGCTCTATGTCGTTGGACGCGCCGGTGGTGACATACTCTGCACCCAGAATCATTTCTTCGGCGATTCGACCGCCGAAGAGGCTGCATATTTGACTGAGCAGGTTCTGCCGGCTGAGGCTGTAGCGATCCTCTTCTGGCAGAAACATCGTCACGCCCAATGACCGTCCCCGCGGAATAATGGTGACTTTGTAGACGGGATCGTGATCGGGCACGAGCCGGCCGACGATGGTATGTCCGGACTCATGATAAGCGGTGTTGCGCTTCTCTTTATCCGACATGACCATGGACTTGCGCTCTGCGCCCATCATGATCTTGTCTTTCGCCTTTTCGAAGTCCTGCATCTCAACCAGGCGCTTGCCGGAGCGAGCGGCAAACAGTGCCGACTCGTTCACCAGGTTGGCGAGGTCGGCACCGGAAAAACCCGGTGTCCCGCGGGCAATGATGGAGGGTTCGACATCGTCTGCCAGCGGTACTTTGCGCATGTGAACGTTGAGGATCTGTTCGCGACCGCGGATGTCCGGCAGACTGACAACGACCTGCCGGTCGAAGCGACCCGGCCGCAGCAACGCAGGGTCAAGTACGTCCGGTCGGTTGGTTGCGGCGATGACGATGATCCCGTCATTCACCTCGAAGCCGTCCATCTCAACCAGCAGTTGGTTCAGCGTCTGTTCGCGTTCATCATGGCCACCACCCAGACCCGCCCCGCGATGCCGGCCAACCGCGTCGATCTCATCGATGAAGATGATGCAGGGCGCCTGTTTCTTGGCCTGTAGGAACATGTCACGCACCCGGGACGCACCAACACCTACGAACATCTCGACGAAATCCGAGCCGGAGATCGCGAAAAATGGCACCTTGGCCTCGCCAGCGATCGCTCTTGCGAGCAGCGTTTTACCGGTACCCGGCGCTCCGACCATAAGTATGCCGCGCGGAATACGCCCGCCCAGCCGCTGAAACTTGCCCGGATCGCGCAGAAACTCGACGAGTTCCTGTACCTCTTCCTTGGCTTCATCGACTCCGGCCACATCGGCAAACGAGGTTTTGATCTGATCTTCGTTCAGCAGGCGCGCCTTGCTCTTACCGAATGCCATGGGTCCGCCGCGGCCGCCAGCACCGCCCTGCATCTGCCGCATGAACAGCATGAAGACCGCAATGATGATGAGAATCGGAAAGCTCGCGATGAGCAGTTGCGCCCAGATGCTCTGCTGTTCCGGCAGTTTGCCAACCGTTTGAACGTTGTGGTTGTACAGGTCGTCGAGCAGTTTCTGGTCGTACACATCCGGCCGAATTACCTGGAACTCATCACCGGATTTTCGGACGCCGCGGATGATGAGACCTTCGATCTCCACCTGCTGCAGCTGGTCGGTCCGGATCTGTTCGATGAAATCCGTATAACTGATCGTTTCCGGCTCCTCCTCGACGTTGAAATTGTTGAATACCGTGAGCAGTACGGCGGCGATGATCAGCCACAGCAGTAAATTTTTTCCCATATCTGTCAAGGACTTATCCTCATAATTCGATCACTGCGCAGTGCTGTGGAACAGGTTGTCGGGGCATGTCGGCAGGTCCAAACCGGGAAGGTAGCGTACACCACTACGAATGCCCAAGAAACTGCGTCGGTGCACGGAATTGTGAGCCAACTGCGTACATTTCCCGGGAATCCGGCCGCGACGCCCTGGGTTTCACCAGCTTAAATTTCGCAAATATCTTGCGCATATCCCGAACCCAGTCGTCGATACCTTCACCCTGAAATACCTTGACCACAAATGTGCCGCCAGGTTTCAACCACGTCTGCGCTGCAGCGACCGCCAATTCGAGCAACTCCATCGCCTGCGCCTGATCCGACGCGCGTATCCCTGTGATATTGGGCGCCATATCCGACAAAACAAGGTCTACGCGGGCATTTTCCAGGGCCGCGGCAATCTTTTCGGCCGTGTCACCTGCCCCCAGGGTGCCCTCGATCACCACCGTGTCGGCCGCGGCATTGACGGCACGGAAATCGCAAGCCACCAGCAGACCACGGGGCGAACGACTACCCGCGTGACGAATACGGGATTCCACATAACGCGTCCAGCCACCGGGCGCAGCACCCAGTTCTAAAACCCGCATGCCCGGACGCAGCAAACCGAAGCGTTCATCAAGTTGCTCAAGCTTAAAGTGGGCGCGCGACACGCGGCCTTGCGCTACGGCTTTCTTCGCGAACGGGTCTTTGCGCTGGCGGGCGAGCCAGCGCTCACTGGATTTGCTGCGTTTTGAGGTCATGGTGCTGCAATTCTGCACAACATACGCTTAGAATGCGCGCCGGTGAAAACCACCGACCCCCTTCGACTTTATGGTGACCAACTTCATGGACAACAAAACCCGCAAGCGGCTACGGCAGATTGCCCACCAGCTCGAGCCAGTCGTGAGCGTTGGCGACGCCGGCGTGAGTGAGGCGGTGATTGCAGAAACGCAACGCGCCCTCGACGATCACGAATTGATCAAAGTCAAAATTCATGCGGCAGACAGGACCGATCGCGCGCTGCTCGGCGAAGCACTGGTCGAGCATTGTGGCGCGACCGTGGTGCAGAAGATCGGCAAAGTACTGGTGTTATTCAGGCAGAACCCGCAGCCCAAGCCGCATCTGTCGAACCTGACCCGCAGTTGAGTCCACAACTGAGAGGAGGCCAACTACAACTACCGGCGCCCGGCGCCCGCTACTTCGCAGCAGTGCGTGTCGCCGGTCAGACGAGGGCGACCGAGTCGACCTCGTATTCCACCTTCCCGTTTGGCGTATCGACCACGCCAATGTCACCGACCGACTTGCCGATGATCGCGCGCGCGATCGGTGACATGACGGAGATCTTGCCTTCCTTCAGGTCGGCTTCGTCTTCGCCCACGATCTTGTAACGAATCTCGGCGCCACTTTCGGCGTCGATGAGGGTAACGGTCGAGCCGAAGATCACTTTGTCCGACGCCGTCAGCTTCGAGATATCGATGACCTGAGCATCCGCGAGTCTGCCTTCAATTTCCTGAATCCGACCCTCGTTGAAGCCCTGCTGCTCACGCGCCGCGTGGTACTCCGCATTCTCCTTGAGATCACCGTGCGCCCGAGCTTCAGCAATCGCCTCGGTAATCTGCGGCCGCTGCACGCTCTTACGCTGCTGCAATTCTTCCCGCAGCGCCCCGGCACCCTCGACTGTCATTGGATTTGGCATTCTTCCACCAGCAAGCTGTGGTCAGCTCTCCGCTTCGGTCCCGCCCGCGATCTCAACCAGCAGATTGGTCAGCACGAATTTCCCGATGGAGATCCTGCAGGCGTCTGACTTGCTTGTCTGGGTGATCGCGCTCATAACGAATCGCAATGCAGTACGCTTCGCCGGCAGTCAATGTGGTTGTGTAGCACACTTTGTTCTGCAGCGCGAGTCGCCGAATGACCGCCGAGTCGCGAATGGATTGATGGCCTTCCGTCGTGTTGACGATGAGGTCGATCCGCTCATTTTTCAGCAGGTCCGCGACATGCGGCCGGCCCTGACCCACTTTGTTGATCATCGCGCATTCGATCCCTGCACCGTGCAGCACTTTGGCTGTGCCGTGTGTGGCGACCAGCGCGAATCCAAGGTCAACCAGTTCTCTCCCGAGGTTCTTCAACCCAACTTTGTCGGAGTCCTTCACACTCAGGAAGGCCCGTCCGCCCCTGGGCAGAATCACACCGGCGCCGGCAACCGCTTTGGCGAAAGCCTCAGCAAAACTGTCACCAATGCCCATCACCTCGCCGGTGGACTTCATCTCCGGGCCGAGAATCGGATCGACTCCCGGAAATTTGTTGAAGGGGAAGACAGACTCCTTCACGTTGATCTGCCTGGGAATGATCTCGCGAACGAAGTTCTGTTTTGCCAGGCTCGTGCCCGCCATACAGCGCGCGGCAATCTTCGCAAGCGACGTGCCGATGCATTTGGAAACGAATGGCACCGTGCGTGAGGCTCGCGGATTGACCTCGAGCACAAAAATGTCTTCTTCCTGGACAGCCAGTTGCACATTCATCAGACCGACGACACCAAGTTCCATCGCCATCGCTTTGACCTGCTCGCGGATACGATCCTGGATGCTGTCGGCAAGCTGATAGGGCGGCAGCACACAGGCCGAGTCGCCGCTGTGAATGCCCGCCTGCTCGATGTGCTGCATGATGGCGCCAATGACCACCTGTTCACCGTCACACACCGCATCGACATCCACCTCGACCGCCTGATCGAGAAAGCGATCCAGCAACACGGGCGAGTCGTTCGAGACGGTCACCGCTTCGGTCATGTAGCGGCTGAGCTCTTCTTCGTTGTAAACGATCTCCATCGCCCGGCCACCGAGAACGTAGGAAGGCCGCAGGACGATGGGAAAGCCAATCTCGCGCGCACCTTTGATCGCAGAGGCGACGTCCACTGCGGTGCGATTCGTCGGCTGCCGCAGACCGAGTTTTTGAATGAGTTGTTTAAACCGCTCCCGATTCTCTGCCCGGTCGATGGCGTCAGGGCTCGTGCCGATGATGGGAACACCGGCTTTCTCGAGTTCCTCCGCCAGTTTCAGCGGTGTCTGACCGCCAAACTGCACGATCACGCCCTCGGGTTTCTCGAGGTCGGCGATGGCGAGCACGTCCTCCAGCGTCACAGCCTCGAAATACAGCCGGTCCGAGGTGTCGTAGTCCGTCGACACTGTCTCCGGATTACAGTTGACCATGATCGTCTCGAAGCCATCTTCACGCATGGCGAGCGCTGCGTGGACACAACAGTAGTCGAATTCGATCCCCTGTCCGATCCGATTCGGGCCACCGCCGAGCACCATGATTTTGCGGCGATCCGATGGCGCTGCTTCGCACTCTTCTTCGTACGTGCTGTACATATACGCCGTTGCCGAAGGAAATTCCGCCGCGCAGGTATCGACTCGCCGGTAGACCGGCCGCAAGTCCCATTCCTGGCGCCGATTGCGCACGGCGTGTTCATCGCAGCCGAGCAACGCGGCCAGCCGGATGTCTGAAAAACCCTTGCGCTTCAAGCGGAAGAGCGTCTGCCGCTCCAGATCGTCCAACGCACTGCCTGCGAGACGGTCTTCGCACTGCACGAGGTCTTCGATTTCCGCCAGAAACCACGGATCGATTGCGCTGAGCTCATTGATCTCTTCGAGGGACATGCCGAAGCGGAAGGCATCGGCGATATACCAGATCCGCTCCGCACCCGGCGTTGCCAACTCCCGGCGTAAGGTTGCGCGCGGGTCTTCGTCATCGGGCTGCAACACGGGATCCAGTCCGCTCATGCCAGTTTCCAGACCGCGCAGCGCTTTCTGCAGCGATTCCTGGAACGTCCGGCCTATCGCCATGACTTCACCGACGGACTTCATCTGCGTGGTGAGGCGTGAGTCTGCCTGGGGAAACTTTTCAAAGGTAAAACGCGGAATCTTGGTGACCACGTAATCCAATGTCGGCTCGAAGGAAGCCGGGGTGATGCCGGTGATGTCGTTGAGCAGTTCATCGAGCGTGTAACCCACCGCCAGCTTCGCGGCGACTTTTGCAATCGGGAAACCCGTGGCTTTGGATGCGAGCGCCGAAGATCGTGATACCCGCGGATTCATTTCGATCACGACCATCCGGCCATCTGCCGGGTCGATGGCGAACTGCACGTTCGAGCCACCCGTGTCGACGCCGATTTCGCGCAACACGGCGATGGATGCATTGCGCAGCAACTGGTATTCCTTGTCCGTGAGAGTCTGTGCCGGCGCCACCGTAATGCTGTCGCCGGTGTGCACGCCCATTGGATCCAAGTTCTCGATCGAACAGATGATGATGCAATTGTCGCGGTGGTCGCGAACCACTTCCATCTCGAATTCTTTCCAGCCAAGCAGTGACTCATCGATCAGCAGTTCACTGGTCGGCGACAGATCGAGTCCACGCAAACAGATTTCTTCGAACTCCTCCGGGTTGTATGCAATACCTCCACCACTGCCACCTAAGGTGAAGGAAGGTCGGATGACGCACGGAAACCCCAGCTGGCTTTGTACCTGAATGGCTTCTTCCAGGCTGTGGGCAATGGCCGAACGGGGTGTTTCAAGCCCAATGCGCTGCATTGCCCGATCAAAGCGTTCGCGGTCCTCGGCTTTGTCGATCGCATCCTGACTGGCGCCAATGAGTTCCACACCGTGTTTTTCGAGCACACCTTCGCGAACCAGATCGAGCGCACAGTTCAGCGCCGTCTGACCGCCCATCGTCGGCAGCAACGCATCAGGTTTTTCGCGTTCGATGATCCGCTCAACCGTCGACCAATCGACCGGTTCAACGTAGGTCGCATCCGCCATGGCCGGATCGGTCATGATGGTGGCCGGATTCGAGTTGACGAGCACGACACGGTAACCCTCCTCCTGCAGAGCCTTGCAGGCTTGCGCTCCGGAATAGTCGAACTCACACGCCTGGCCGATCACAATCGGCCCGGCGCCAAGAATCAGCACGGTCTTGATGTCGGTACGCTTAGGCACCTTGTGCCTCCATCATTTCGATGAACTCATCGAACAGGTACTGGCAGTCCTGCGGTCCGGGACTCGCTTCGGGATGGCCCTGGAAGCTGAACGCCTGCCGATCGGTCCGCCGCACTCCCTGCAGCGTGCCATCGAACAGTGAGACATGAGTTGTTTCAAGACAGTCGGGCAACGTTTCAGTAGCGACGGCAAACCCGTGATTCTGACTGGTGATCACGATTCGGCCGTCGCGCAGATCCTTGACCGGGTGGTTGGCGCCGTGGTGACCGTGAGGCATCTTCACCGTCGCAGCGCCGCTTGCGAGCGACAGCAGCTGGTGACCGAGACAGATGCCGAATATCGGGACGTCGCTGTCGAGCAGCGTACGAATTGCCGCAATGGCGTAGTCACAGGGCTCCGGATCACCGGGGCCATTGGAAAGAAAGATACCATCGGGGTTGAGCGAGAGAACATCTTCTGCAGTGGTGTCCGCGGGCACAACGGTCAATCGACATTCGCGCTCGGCCAGCAGACGGAGGATATTCCGCTTCACGCCATAGTCGTAGGCAACGACATGGAAGCGTGTGTCTTCCTGTTTGCCATACCCCGTCGCGAGAGACCAGGCGGTTTCGCTCCAGCTCAGAGGCTCGGCACAGGTCACCGCCTTGGCAAGATCCATCCCCTGCAGACCCGGGAAACCCTGAGCCGCTTTCAGCATCTGCGCCGGATCGATGTCTGCCCCCGCCGCGATGCAGCCGGCCAGCGCGCCCTTATCGCGAATCAGACGCGTGAGTCTGCGGGTGTCGACATCGGCTATGGCAACCACGCCCTCGCGCTGAAGGAAGCTCTGCAGTGTTTCCTGCATCCGCCAGCTGCTTGCGCGGCGTGGCGTCTGCCGTATCACCAGGCCACTGGCCCACACCCGATCCGACTCCATGTCTTCGGAGTTTATGCCGGTGTTGCCTATCTGCGGGTAGGTCAGGGTGATGATCTGGCGGGCGTAGGAGGGGTCGGTGAGGATTTCCTGATAGCCGGTCATGGCGGTATTGAAAACCACTTCGCCCACCGACTCACCATCAATACCAATAGACAACCCGTGAAACAGGCTTCCGTCTTCTAAGGCGAGTAACGCCGGCGTCAAAGTGCTTCCCAAATCTTCCAGTTAATCGTGCGGTTTCAGCTTTCGAATTGACAGCGCCCCAGTCACGCCATCGAACCGTCTTTGAGCTGCAAAAAGGCGAGATCGATATGCCGGAAAAAACCGGCTGCGATCTCGCCTGGATTTGGGTCGCGTAGTCTACGCAAGTGTGTCGGGGAAGCCCAGGGATTCTCCAAATAGTTCTAGAAGTTATTTGCAACCTGCCCGGGTTTTGTCGCTTCGAAGACAGTTGAATTGCCCGCCTTGGGGTCGGGGAGGACCTACTTGCACCTCGCCCAATCGCTCCGCGATTCCCTGATGCGCGACATAGTAAGTTATCCGCCATGGGGAGGCGGAAGGCCTACTCACACCTCGCCCAATCGCTCCGCGATTCCCTCGCGTCGCGAACTTGCCCGCGAGCGGTCAATTCGCTTACTCGGTTGGGCGCTTTACGGTGTGCGTAAGCCTTCCGCCTCCCCATGGCTTACATCGTTCCATTTTGCTGGTCTTGACGGATCGATCAGCTAAGCAGGGGGCCTAGGACATCCTGCATGTCGTACAGGCCCGATTGTTGGCTCTCGAGGAAGCGGGCGGCGCGTAGTGCGCCCTGGGCGAAGTTGTCGCGGCTTTGCGCGCGGTGGGTGATTTCGATTCGTTCTCCGGTACCGGCATACATCACGGTGTGTTCGCCGACGATGTCACCACCTCTGAGCGAAGCGAAGCCGATGGTGCGACGATCGCGTGGTCCGGTTACGCCTTGCCGGCCATAAATCGCATCCTGCGCAAGATCGCGATCCAGGGCGTCCGCCAGGATCTCGCCCATGCGCAGGGCGGTGCCCGAAGGGGCGTCGATCTTGTCGCGATGGTGGACTTCCACTACCTCGACATCCACGTCATCGCCGAGCGCTCTGGCGGCTATCTCGATGAGCCTGAAGCACACATTCACGCCGATGCTCATGTTCGGTGCCTGCAGGATGGCGATGTCCGCAGCCGCTGCGTCAATCAGCGATTGGCCGGTGGCATCAAACCCCGTCGTGCCGATTACGATCTTTTTAGCGCCTTCGCGGCAGGCATGCAGGGCGTGGAGGGTGGCCTCGGGAACACTGAAATCGACCAGGACATCAAATTCCCCCAGTGCGCCGGCCACATCGTGACCGAGCATGACTCCCAGTGAGCCAACACCGGCAAGCTCTCCGGCATCGGCGCCGAGGAACTCGCTGTCCTTGCGTTCCAGCGCCGCACCCAGAGTCAGGTCAGCCGATTCACTGATCATGCGGATGAGGGTGCGACCCATCCGTCCGGCCGCGCCGGTTACCGCCATGCGCATTATTCATTCCTCTCGATCAAAGCTGCCGCACGATCGCACAATGGGAGCATCCGGGCGAGTTGGATGTTGGTCACGAGTTTAACCGCCGCAGGCCGCGTTGCGCAGGCGTTTAGGACTTCAAATTGTCGAAGAAATCTTTCACGCCCCGAAACCACGAAGTTTCTTTTGGCGAGTGTTTGGCGCCCCCTGCTGCAATTGAGGCCTTGAACTGCTTGAGGAGGTCGCGCTGGTCATCGGAGAGATTCACCGGTGTTTCGACGTTCACCTTGCACAGGAGATCGCCTATGCCACCGCCGCGCACCTGTGTGACACCCTTGCCGCGTAACCGGAACATCTTTCCGGTCTGGGTTTCTGACGGGATTTTGAGTTTTACGCGCCCGTTGAGTGTGGGAACTTCCAACTCCCCACCGAGGGTGGCGTCGACGAAGGACACCGGCATTTCGCAGTAGAGGTTTTTCCCGTCACGAACAAAGATCGGGTGCTCGCGCAGGTCGATCTGAACGTACAGATCGCCAGGTGGACCGCCATTGAATCCAGCCTCACCTTCGCCTGACAGACGGATACGGTCGCCGCTGTCGACACCGGCAGGAATTTTCACGGAAAGCTTCTTTCGTTTTTCCCGGCGCCCGCTGCCGCCGCACGTAGCACAGGGGTCTTTGATGACCTGACCCGCACCACGACACCGCGGACACGTCTGCTGCAGAGAGAAAAAACCCTGCGCGACACGAATCTGTCCTGCGCCGCCGCAATCCGGACAGGTCGCGGCACTCGTACCCGGTTTTACCCCCCTACCCTCGCATGGCTCGCACGCCGCAAGCACGGGAATCTCAACATCTATGGTGTCGCCAGCGGCGGCCTGCTCGAGGTCCAGATCGAGGCTGTAACGCAGATCAGAGCCGCGCTGCACGGAACTACGCGAACGGCCGGCACTACCACTAAAGATGTCGCCAAACACGTCGCTGAAAATGTCACTGAAGCTTGTGCCTTCGAAGCCTCCCCCCGGGCCACCCATATTCGGGTCGACACCGGCATGGCCGAAGCGGTCATAGGCTTGCCGCTTATCGCCATCGGAGAGGACTTCGTAAGCTTCGGTGGCTTCTTTGAACTTATCCTCGGCCGATGCATCCTCCGGGTTGCGGTCAGGATGGAATTTCATGGCAAGTCGACGAAAGGATTTCTTGATGTCACCGTTGGATGCATCGCGATTCAATCCCAGTATTTCGTAGTAGTCTCGTTTCGCCATGTGAGGGATCACTTATTTCCTGTTACCACCAACCACGGCGGCCGTGCCATTTTGTGCTGCCAGCTTTGCTCGTCGGCTGCAGAACGACGGCAGCTTTACTTCTTCGACTCGTCGTCTTTGACCTCTTCGTCTTTGACCTCTTCAAACTCCGCATCTACGGTTTCACCGTCGGAATCTGCGCCATCTGCCGCAGTCTCGCCATCCCCGCCAGCCTGTGCCTCTTCGGCGTAGAGTTTCTGGGCCAGCGTCGCTGAAGCTTCCGACAGCGCCTGCAGCTTCGCTTCGATCGTTGCCTTGTCACCTTCCTGCAACACGCCCTCGAGCTCACTGGCGGCGGTTTCGATTGCAGACTTTTCTTCTTCGGTGGCTTTGTCACCGGCTTCCGTCACGGTCTTGCGGGACGCGTGTATCAGAGCATCTGCCTGGTTGCGCAGATTGACCAGTTCTTCGAATTTCTGGTCTTCCTCTGAGTGGGCTTCCGCGTCGCGCACCATCTGATCGACCTCTTCATCGGACAGCCCCGACGATGCCTTGATGACAATCGACTGCGCTTTGCCTGTCGCCTTGTCTTTGGCGGAGACATTGAGAATACCGTTGGCATCGATATCAAAGCTGACCTCGACCTGCGGCATACCCCGCGGTGCCGGCGGAATATCGGCAAGATCGAAACGGCCGAGCGATTTGTTCTGGTCGGCCTGTTTACGTTCACCCTGCAAAACGTGAATCGTCACGGCCGTCTGATTGTCATCCGCAGTCGAGAACACCTGCTGCTTCTTCGTCGGGATGGTCGTGTTCTTCTCGATCAGCACACTCGTGATGCCGCCCAGCGTTTCGATGCCGAGCGACAGCGGGGTTACGTCGAGCAGCAGGACGTCTTTGACATCACCGGACAATACTGCTGCCTGAATCGCCGCACCGATTGCAACCGCTTCATCCGGGTTCACATCTTTGCGCGGTTCTTTGTCGAAGAACTCTTTGACTTTTTCCTGCACCAGCGGCATTCGGGTCTGACCGCCAACCAGAATAATGTCGTCGATCTCGGAGGTGGACAACCCGGCATCCTGCATTGCGATCTTGCAGGGTCCAAGCGTTCGTTCCACGAGTTCCCCAACCAGCGACTCGAGCTTCGCCCGGGTCAGCTTGAGCACAAGGTGCTTGGGACCGGACGCATCGGCGGTGATGTAGGGCAGGTTGATTTCCGTCTGCTGGCTGTGTGATAGCTCGATCTTTGCTTTCTCCGCAGCCTCCTTGAGCCGCTGCAATGCCAGCGGATCGTTGTGCAGATCGACACTGTTGTCTTTCTTGAACTCATCGGCCAGGTAGTCGATCACTCGCAGATCGAAGTCCTCACCGCCTAAGAACGTATCACCATTGGTAGAAAGCACCTCGAACTGGTGCTCACCGTCAATCATGGCGATCTCGATCACGGATACGTCGAACGTGCCGCCACCGAGATCGTAGACGACAATCTTGGTATCGCCCCGTTTCTTGTCGAGACCATAGGCGAGCGCCGCCGCCGTCGGCTCGTTGATGATGCGTTTCACTTCGAGGCCGGCAATCCTGCCCGCGTCTTTGGTGGCCTGACGCTGCGAGTCATCGAAGTAAGCCGGTACCGTAATCACCGCTTCCGACACAGGCTCGCCGAGGTATTCCTCAGCGGTCTTTTTCATCTTTTTGAGTGTCTCGGCGGAAATCTGCGGTGGCGCCAGCTGCTCGCCATTGACCTCAATCCAGGCATCACCGTTGCTCGCCTCGCAGATCTTGTACGGCACCATTTTGATGTCTTTCTGCACCACGTCGCTGGCAAATTTACGCCCGATCAGGCGCTTTACCGCAAACAACGTATTAATGGGATTCGTCACGGCCTGGCGCTTCGCAGCCTGGCCCACCAGAATCTGGCCATCATCCGTATAGGCGATGACCGACGGTGTCGTTCTATCGCCTTCGGAATTTTCGATGACCTTGGCATCTTTGCCTTCCAACACCGCCACACACGAGTTGGTGGTGCCTAAGTCGATACCGATGATCTTACCCATGATCTATTTCTCCAATGTTCGCTTCTATTCGCCATTTCTTCGCCCCGCCTGGGGCGACCGCTTCTTCGCCCGCCTGGAGCGGCCGTTTGCGGCGATTTCATCCTGGTCGATATATTTGGGTTTTCCTGCAGAGTTCAACCCCCTGGCAGCTACAACCTGTACTTTGTGTACCGTCAGCGGCGCGCACTCGCACCGCTACTCACACCGGCTATGACCCATCTTCAGACTCGGCGTCCTCAGCGGCGGCGGGCGCTTTACTGACAACCACCATTGCAGGTCGGACCAGGCGACCGTTCAGAGCGTAGCCCTTCTGCATCACTTCGAGCACGGAATTGGGCTCAGCGGCCGGGTTCTCCAGCAGCGCCATCGCCTCGTGGTACTGCGGGTCGAAGGGTTCTCCCAGCGGATCGATCTGGACGATTCCGACCTCGGAGAGCACCCCGAGGAAGAGTTTCAACGACAGTTCCACGCCTTCAAGCCGCGCCTGACCCGCAGCGTCTGCGGCGTCGGCTGCTAAATCCTCGGCAGCACCAGTCGCAATAGCCTTCTCCAGGCTATCCAGCACCGGCAACAGCTTGCCGGCGAGTTTTTCGAGGGCATATTTATGCGCGTTTTCGACGTCTCGGGACGCCCGGCGGCGGACGTTCTCTACCTCCGCGCGAGCGCGCAACGCCTGGTCTTTGAGTTCTTCGATCGTTGCGGTGGCCGCGGCAAGCCGATCGGCCAGCTCCTGTGCAGTCTCTTCCGGCGCGTCATTCTCAGTCACATCCGCCGCCGCACCAGCGGCCGCAGTTACATCGGCCGCAAGCTCATTCTCGTCGGTGCCATTGCCTGCGCCGACAGCTGCCTCGGGTCCATTGCCAGCGGCCGCATCTGCCGCCGCGTCTTTCTTAGAATCAGCTGCGTCTTTTTTGGAATCCGCCGCATCTTTCTTGGAACCCGCCGCATCTTTGTTGGAACCCGCCGCATCTTTCTTGGAACCCGCCGCATCTTTCTTGGAACCCGCCGCAGGCGCTTCCGTTTGGTCCGCGGATTTCTCATCCGTCATGATCTAATTGACTCCGATCTGCTGTTTTGCTGGCCCAGGGCTTTGCAGACTGGTGGTCTGCACTGGTCTATGCGGGACGCGGCGACCCGTAACACCGCAATGCCCCTGCCTAGATGGGGCCCGGGTGGGTGGAAATCAAGACCAACAGCGTGTTGCAAACAAGCTGCTAGAGCTGTGTCATCGCCGCCCCGAGGACGCGCGCGGTCAGATCCACCACCGGGATCACGTCCCGGTACGCCATGCGGGTGGGGCCAACCACCCCGAGCACGCCCGCCAGCCGGCCCTGGACGGCGTAGGGTGCTGTTACCACGCTGACATCATCAAGCAGCTTGCTGCCGGACTCTTCGCCGATGAACAGTTGGATGCCGGGGCTCTGCAGACAGCGGTCGAGCAGGTGCAGGATGCTGCCTTTGTGGGAGAACGCATCGAACAACGTGCGCACGGTGTCCGCGTCGTCACTCATCTCCAGAAGTCTGGTTTCACCCGAAACGACCACCTGCTGCTCGGTATCTTCCTCGGCCGCGAACACCTGCGCGGCTACGTCCAGCGCCGTCTGCATGAGACTACCCATTCGATCCTTGTCTTCCTGCATGCTGACCAGCAGTGATCTGCGGATGCTGAGCAGAGATTGGCCGGCGAACTCCTGATTGAGGAAGTTTGCTGCCTGGGTGAGTTCCACCTCGGAGTACTCACGATCGGTATGGATCACCCGGTTCTGCACCTCCCGGTCGCTCATGACCAGAATGACGAGTACCCGCTCGCCTGAGAGCGGCAGAAATTCAAGCTGCCGCAGCGCGACATGATCCCGCCGCGGCAAGGTGATAACGCAGGTCATCTGCGTAAAATGAGCTAGCAGACTCGTTGCGGAAACCACCAGTTCGCTCGGTGAGAGATCCGGATTCAATTCACTTTCGAGTTGCTGCACCTGCGCTTCCTGCAGCGGTGCGTAGGACAGCAGACTATCGACGAAAAAACGCAAACCCACATTAGTGGGTACCTTCCCGGCCGATGTGTGGGGGGAACTGACGAGACCCTGCGCTTCGAGTTCCGCCATTATGTTGCGGACCGTTGCGGCGCTGATGTCGACTCCCGGCGCAGAGGCCAGATGCTTGGAGGCCACGGGCACCCCCTCGAGAAGGTATTGCTCCACCAGCATCTTGAACAATGACTTCGCTCTTGCGTCGACGCTTTCGCCAGGCTGATGTTTCATGAGACTACGACTTGGTCGACACCATTTAGTACTATGAACCCTGATCTTTGGACAATCGATACCTCTCGTCAAGCCGTGCTCAAATCACTGACCGTCAAAGACTTTGCATTAGTGCAGTCACTCGAAATTCAATTCGGCCCCGGATTGACCGTCATTACTGGTGAATCCGGCGCCGGCAAGTCGATACTACTCGGCGCTCTGGGGCTTGTTCTCGGCGACCGCGCAGCGACGGATACGATCCGGCCCGGAGCTAACCGCGCCGATGTAAGTGCGGAGTTCGATCTGTCCGGGAGTGCCGCTGCGCTGGAATATCTCGTCGGTCTAGACCTGGACGATCCGGATCAGCCGGGACGCTGCCTGCTGCGGCGCGTCGTTAATTCCGATGGCCGCTCCCGCGCGTTTCTGAACGGCACGCCGGTCAATCTGCAGGTGCTGCGCGAGCTGAGCGCCTGCTGCATCGACGTTCACGGCCAGCACGAACATCAGCGCCTGGCGCAACGCGAAGTCCAGCTTGCGTTGCTCGATGAGTACGGGGTGGCCAAATCGCTGCTCGATGACTGTCGCAAAGCGTATCAGGCCTGGCAAGCAACGCTCAGCAGCCTCGCCGCACTCGAAGAATCGGTCACCAGCCAGCAGGATCGTGCTGCCCTGCTGAACTATCAACTCAGCGAACTCGCGGCCGCGTCTCCGCAACCAGGCGAATTCCGGGAAGTTGAACGGTCCCACAAGCGCTTGAATCAGGCGCAGAGTCTGCAGGAGGCGGTAGCGGCTTGCCTGAGTGAACTGGCAACGACCAGCGCACTCAATCAGGGGCTCAAGCAACTCGAACGGATCGATGACGATCACCCGACGCTGCAGGGCGCACGCGAGACTCTGACGGCAGCGCTTGCCTTGAGCGACGACGCCGCGCGGGATCTCAGAGCCTATGCGGAAACACTCGAGTTCGACCCGGAAACTCTGCAAACCCTGGAATCGCGCATGAGTCAACTGCACGAACTCGCGCGCAAGCACCGCCTGGAACCCGATGCACTGCCTGAGTTGATCGAAAACCTCGCAAACGAACTCGAAACCATTTCCACCGACGCATCCTCACTGGCTGAGCTGAGGGCGCAACTCGATACCCAGAGTGCCGCCTACCAGGCACTGGCGGGAAAAGTCAGCAAGCAACGTCATCACGCAGCCGATGGCTTTACCACGGCGGTGAGCGCGTGTCTCAACACGCTGGGCATCGACGGCGGTGCGCTGTCACTGGAGTTCTCCGCGGCGGAAAACGCAACGGGCCTTGAAGCCGTGGAGTTTCTCTGCGTGACCAATCCCAACTATCCCGCGGCACCGCTGTCGCGCATCGCCTCAGGTGGGGAACGCGCCCGGATCAGTCTGGCAATCGAAGTCGTGGCCGCAAAAAAATGCGCACTGCCGACGTTAGTCCTGGATGAAGCAGATGTCGGTGTTGGCGGCACGGCAGCCGATGTCGTGGGGCGCCTGTTGCGCGCCGTCGCTGAGCACACCCAGGTGATCTGCATCACCCACGCACCCCAGGTCGCCGCCCTCGGCGAACACCACCTGCTGGTCCACAAGGACAGCGAGCGTGACACGCAGATTGCGCCATTGGCCGAAGCCGACCGCGTCGACGAGTTGGCGCGAATGCTCGCGGGGGCTGGAATCACCGATAAGTCCCGCGATTACGCGCAAACCCTGCTGGACGAAGCGCGCGATATTGCCCTTCATTAGCGGTGCGTTAGTCGTTAAGATGCCACGCCCACGGCCTCGCAAACGAGTGTAAGTGTCAGACAATATGCGATTGAACCGGTGCCTGAAAACGCAAACGATGGCCATGGCGCTCGTCTGTGCCAGCGTCCTGCTGACCGCCTGCAGCATGCCAAAATTCAGTCTGCCCAGAGTCCACAAATTGACCGTGCAGCAGGGCAACGTCCTGAGCCAGGAAATGATCGACCGACTGAAACCCGGCATGACGCGCAGGCAGGTCGCCTACATCATGGGCGAACCCATCTTTCGAAATTCATTCGACGAAGGCAGATGGGACTACATCTACACCATCGAGCTTGCCGGTTACTTCAACGAAACGGTCCACGTCGCGCTCTTCTTCGAACAGGACCTTCTCGCCTATTTCACAGGTGACTTCGCGCCATCTTCCGAGCAGGAAGCGGAGTCCACGGGTGCCACTCAGGTAACGGCCGAGCGCAGCGGCGAAGAATCCAGCACGGGCGCTGAAGACGCCGGTTAACTACACCGAAGACGCCGGTTAACTGCACCGAAGACGCCGGTTAACTGCACCGAAGACGCCGGTTAACTGCACCGAAGACCCAGTTGACTGCACCGAAGAGCCGGTTGACTGCACCGAAGAACCGTTGACTGTTAGGAAGACTTTGCACGCTGGCGGCGTGCGTCTTTTGGATCCGTCGGCAAGGGCCGATAAATCTCCACCCGATCGCCCGCACGCAGGCGCTGCGTTCTTTCGGCAATCCTGCCGAAGACGCCAACCGTTACTTCCGCCAGATTCAGCTCACTGAACGGTGACAAGCGTTCTACGGCTTGCAGCGCCGAATTTACGGTGGCGGTATCCGGCAGCTCGACGTGCACGAGATGCTGATGATCGCTGAGTGCATAGACGACTTCTATGTGCACGAAGACCTCAGCTCAACAGTGCGTTTGCCCGCTCACAGAACGCATCCACCATCTTGTCCGCCGCCCCGGTGAACACCCTGGCGAATGGCGATCCGAGGAAGCTGGCGCCGAGCAGAGAGCGCACGCCACTGAGTTGGAAATTCAAAAGCAGTTCGATGCGACACCCTTCATCATCCCCCAGTTTTTTGAAACACCAGCTGCCTGAGAATTCTTCGAACGGACCGGCAACGAGCTGCAACTCGATTTTTTCGGGCGGCGTGAGAATGTTTCGAGTGGTAAACGTCTGTTGCACACCACGCGCCCGCACGGACAACTCAGCGACAATCTCATGGTCATTCGACTCCAGGATTTCGACGGCGGAACACCAGGGCAGGAACTCCGGGTACTTCGACACGTCGTTCACAATGTCGAACACAGATTCTGCCGAATATG
>SMVA01007500.1_pt1 | contig 52063 bp, 46 predicted proteins | sample 2456451 | NCBI WGS metagenome assembly SMVA01 (sample SAMN11095933, study PRJNA526329) | marine sediment metagenome | biome: Marine sediment; feature: Surficial sediment; material: Deep marine sediment; isolation source: Hadal surficial sediment | place: Pacific Ocean | collected 2014-05 | depth...
AGACGCGCCCACGCCGACAAACATCTCCACGAAGTCGGATCCAGAGATCGTGAAGAAAGGCACGTTAGCCTCACCGGCGATCGCTCTCGCCAGGAGCGTCTTGCCGGTGCCCGGAGCGCCCACTACCAGCACGCCCTTCGGAATCTTGCCGCCGAGCTTTTGGAACTTCGCCGGATCCTTGAGGAATTCGACGATCTCCATGACCTCTTCCTTCGCTTCCTCTATGCCCGCGACGTCGGCGAATGTCACACTGACTTGATCTTCACCGAGCAAACGGGCCCGGCTCTTGCCGAACGACATCGCACCGCGACCGGCACCGCCGCCCTGCATCTGCCGCATGAAATAGACCCAGACGCCGATGAGAAGCAGGATTGGGAACGAGGATATAAACAGCTGCAACAGGAAAGACTGCTGCTTCGGCGGACTGGCTTGAATGACTACGTTGTGTTCATCCAGCGTGCCGATCAGAGCGGTGTTGTCGGTCTCGGGGTTGTAGGTGATGAAGCGCTCGCCCTGGCGGACTGCGTGGAGCGCATCGCCGTCGAAGACGACCTCCTCTACGGACCCGTCCTCAACGTAAGACAGGAACACCGAATAAGGCACGGTCGCGATGCGCTGGCTTGGCGTTCCGAAACTCTGAAAGACCGTCACCAGCACCAACGCGATGACCACCCAAAGAATGACGTTCTTTGCCAGGTCGCTCAATGCGTTACCCTCAAAACCTTTAAACTGAGTCTAAGCGTTAGACCGTACTACATCCCATAGTTTCTCGCCAGCAAGTAAGTCTCACGGCTTTCCGGTCGAGAAGCTTGCGGTTTGAGCAGGCGTACCTTCTGAAAGCGCCTCTCCGCAAGCTTCACGAAGTCCTCCATACCCTCGCCCTGAAACAACTTCACCAGAAAGACGCCACCACGCCGCAGGGTCGTTTCGGAGAAGGCCAGCGCTGCCGTGGCCAAAGCCATGATTCTCGGCTGGTCCACGGCCCAGTGCCCAGTGATATTGGGGGACATATCGGACATTACAAGATCCAGTTGGGCGTCCATCAACGCCTCCGCGAGAGCCTCAAGCGTCTCGTGATTCGTGAAGTCTCCCTGGATAAACTGAACGCCGGGGATCGGCTCCATCGGCGCCAGGTCCACGGCCCAGATTCCGCCGCGAGATCCCACAATGCCGGCGGCGTACAGGCTCCAACCCCCCGGACTCGCGCCGAGATCCGCACATGCGATACCAGGCTTCAGAATCCGCTCCTTCGCCTGGATTTGCTCCAGCTTGAAATAGGCTCGAGAACGCAAGTTCCGCTGCGCGGCCTTCTCAACGTAAGGGTCTCTACCCTGCTGTTGACGCCAATGCGAAGAAGAACCTGACTTTCGCGCCACCGACGCTCACCACCACACGTTAAACTAATTCTCTACCATGTCGCTGACGGAATCCCAATGCAAGCACTTGAGAGGCCGGGGGCACGGCCTCAAGACGGTCGTGCTCATCGGCTCCGGCGGTCTCACCGACCGGGTGCTCGCGGAGATCAACAGCACGCTGGAGCGCCATGAACTCATCAAAGTCCGCATCCGCAGCGGAGATCGCGACACAAGGGACGCCTTGATCCGACAGCTCGTCAGCGGTTCGGCGGCGGAGTTAGTCCAGCGGATCGGGAATGTCGCGTTGCTCTATCGCGCCGCAGAGAAGCCGACGATCGTACTGCCGCCGTAAGCGGACGACCGCTTCTACAACGGGAGACGGCGGGTGTGATGGTTCATGTCGACCGAAGCCTCTGGCGAAAATGCTGAACACAAGCGATGTGGGTACGGCACAGGGAGGAATGAACTATCGCGACCGCCGACGACCGTTCAAACGTATTCGACGGCTGTAATCTCGTACGTAACCGTGCCCCCGGGCGTCACGACCTCTATGACATCACCTTCTTCCTTGCCGATCATGGCCCGGGCGATCGGCGAGCTGATCGACAGCAGGCCGCTCTTGATATCCGCTTCGTCCTCGCCGACCAACTGGTAGCGGGTTTTCTCGTCGTTGTCGACGTTCGCGAGACGCACGGTCGCGCCGAACACCACCTTGCCGGCGGCATTGATCTGGTCCAGCTCGATTATCTGAGCGTTTGAGAGTTTGCCTTCGATGTTCCGAATACGCGCCTCCGCGAGTCCCTGCTGCTCCTTAGCTGCGTGGTACTCCGCGTTCTCCCGCAAGTCACCGTGTGCACGCGCGGTAGCGATAGCGGTCGTGATCTGTGGGCGCTCTGCCTTGAGACGTTTCAGTTCGTCCTGGAGCTGTGCTGCGCCTCGCGCGGTCAGAGGTACCTTGCTCATCCCGGCATAGCCCCGGCATGCAGGTCCTGTAGGCGGTTCACCACGACATTGTTCAGATGTTCCAAGGCGTCACAGGTCGCTTTGGCGGCTGCCAGCGTCGTATAGTAAGTCACCTTCTGATGTACCGCTGCGGCTCGGATGGAATGGGATTCGCGGATGGCCTGTTTACCCTCGGTCGTATTCACGATCAAGCTGAATTCATTGTTCTTGATCATGTCCACGATGTGCGGGCGCCCTTCGCGAACCTTGTTGACCCTTCGGCACGGCACGCCTGCCTCGTTGAGAGCTCGAGCCGTACCATCCGTTGCCACGGTCTCGAAGCCGCGCTTGATCAATGCCCGAGCGAGCTCCACGGCCGCCGGCTTATCCTGATCGCGGACGCTGATCAGCGCGGTACCGCCCTCCGGAAGTAAGACCCCGGAGGCCAGCTGCGCTTTCGCGTACGCCTCGCCGAAGGTACCGCCGGTCCCCATGACCTCGCCGGTCGATTTCATCTCCGGGCCGAGAATCGGGTCAGCGTCCGGAAATTTATTAAACGGAAAAACCGATTCCTTGACGGAGAAATAGCGCCGCTTCTGGGGAGCTGAGACTTTCTGCTCCCCGAACGTAATCCCCGCCATGGCTTTCGCCGCGATCTTGGCCCAGGGCTGGCCGGTGGCTTTGGATACGAACGGGATCGTACGCGAGGCCCGCGGATTAACCTCGAGTACGTAGATCACCCCATTCTGGATAGCGAATTGGGTATTCATGATGCCCACCACTCCCAGCTCCTTCGCCATCAGGCGGACCTGCTCTCCCAGCGCTTCTTGAGTCGCTTCGTCAAGGGAGAATGGCGGCAGCGAGCAACAGGAATCCCCCGAATGTACGCCGGCCTGCTCAACGTGCTCCATGATTCCACAGATGATCACATCGTGACCGTCGGCGACCGCATCAACGTCGACTTCGACGGCAAGGTCGAGAAAACGATCAAGAAGCACGGGGCTCTTATTCGACACGCTGACCGCCTCGGCCATGTACTCCCGAAGCTCCTCTTCAGCATGCACGATCTCCATCGCGCGACCGCCTAGAACATACGATGGCCTTACGACCAATGGGTAGCCGACCTCCTCGGCCAGCGACACGGCCTCTTCCTCGGTGCGCGCGGTACGATTCGACGGTTGCTTCAGACCAATTTTCAACAGGAGTTGCTGAAAGCGTTCCCGATCCTCCGCACGATCGATGGAATCCGGTGACGTCCCGATAATCGGCACGCCCTCCGCCTCAAGCGGCCGAGCCAATTTCAGCGGCGTCTGCCCGCCGTATTGAACGATCACGCCCTTCGGCTTTTCTTTCGCGACGATCTCAAGCACGTCTTCCAGCGTGAGCGACTCGAAATACAACCGGTCCGAGGTGTCGTAGTCCGTCGAGACCGTTTCCGGGTTGCAGTTCACCATGATCGTCTCAAAACCGGCCTCTTTGAGCGCTAAGGCCGCATGGACGCAACAATAATCGAACTCGATCCCCTGGCCAATCCGATTCGGCCCGCCGCCGAGAATCATGATCTTATCGGCATCCGTCGGATTTGCTTCGCACTCCTCCTCATAGGTGGAATACAGGTACGCCGTATCGCTCCCGAACTCGGCCGCGCAGGTATCTACTCTCTTAAAGACTGGCCTTAAGTTCAGTTCGTAACGTAATTGTCTTATAACGGATTCTTCGGAGAGAAGCAGCGTCGCGATACGGCTGTCGCTAAAACCCTTTCGCTTTAGCCGGCGTAACGTCGCCCGATCCAGGCTCTCGACCGCAATGCCCCCGAGGGCGGTCTCTTCGTCGACCAGATCCTGTATCTGGCGCAGAAACCAGGGATCGATCCCGGTCAACTCGGCGATCTCGGAGAACGGGATGCCCAGGCGAAACGCGTCGGCCACGTACCAGAGCCGCCGTTCGCCGGCCACCCGCAGTTCCTGGTTCAGCGACGCGCGCTCTTCGTCGCTGTCGATTGACAGACACACGGGCGTCAGTCCATCCACCCCGGTCTCCAGACCGCGCAGTGCCTTCTGCAGTGACTCCTGGAAGGTCCGGCCGATAGCCATGACTTCCCCGACCGATTTCATCTGTGTCGTCAGGCGATCATTAGCCTGAGGAAATTTCTCGAATGTGAACCGCGGCACCTTCGTCACGACATAGTCGATCGTCGGCTCGAAGGACGCCGGGATCGTACCCCCGGTAATGTCGTTACGCAGCTCATCCAGCGTATAACCCACCGCAAGCTTCGCGGCGACTTTGGCGATCGGGAAGCCGGTTGCCTTGGATGCCAGCGCCGAGGAACGCGAAACCCGGGGGTTCATCTCGATAATCAGCAGGCGCCCGTCTTTGGGATTGACCGCGAACTGGACATTCGAGCCACCCGTGTCCACGCCGATCTTCCGCAGTACCGCGATCGACGCATCGCGCATGGTCTGATATTCCTTGTCCGTCAGCGTCTGCGCCGGCGCCACCGTGATTGAATCACCGGTATGTATGCCCATCGGATCGAGATTCTCGATGGAGCAGATGATGATGCAGTTGTCATTACGGTCCCGGACCACCTCCATCTCGAACTCTTTCCACCCCAGCACCGACTCCTCGAGCAAAACCTCGGTCGTGGGAGACTCTTCCAGCCCATGCTTGACGACCTCTTCGAACTCTTCCCGGTTATAGGCGATTCCGCTACCGGTGCCGCCAAGCGTGAACGATGGCCTGACAATGGTTGGGAACCCGACGTCGCCCTGAATGTGCCAGGCCTCCTCCATCGTCTTGGCGACAGCGGCCTTCGGCACGTTCAAGCCGATCTCCTGCATCGCTTCGCGAAAACGTTCGCGATCCTCGGCCATGTCGATGGCCTCCCTGGAAGCGGCGATCAGCTCGACGTCGTAGGCCTCGAGAACGCCTTCGCGAGCCAGATCCAACGCGCAGTTCAGGGCCGTCTGTCCACCCATCGTGGGGAGCAATGCCGACGGGCGCTCCTTATCGATGATCCGTTCCAACGTTCGCCAGTTGACAGGCTCGATGTAGATCGAATCGGCGCTCGCCGGGTCGGTCATGATCGTGGCGGGATTGGAGTTCACGAGAATGACCCGGTACCCCTCTTCCTGAAGCGCCTTGCAGGCCTGGGTCCCGGAATAGTCGAACTCGCACGCCTGGCCGATGACGATCGGCCCGGCGCCGATGATCAGTACACTTTCGATGTCGTCTCGACGCGGCATATAGTTAAACTCTATTCTAGGTTATGTATGTATACTACTGTTTTAATAACTATTTAGCGGCCACTTTCGCGTGATGTCGATAAGCGTTCATCAGCGCGATGAACCGCTCGAACAACGGCAGCAGATCGTGTGGCCCCGGACTCGCCTCGGGGTGGCCCTGGAATGAAAAAGCCGGGCGGTCCAGGCGCTCAATGCCCTGGAGCGAGCCATCGAACAACGACCGATGCGTGGCACGGAGATTGTCAGGCAGGGTCTCCTCGTCCACCGTGAAACCGTGGTTCTGGCTCGTAATCATCACTCGCTCGGTATCCAGGTCCATCACGGGGTGATTCGCGCCGTGATGGCCGAACTTCATCTTCACTGTCTTCGCACCACTGGCCAGCGCGAGCAACTGGTGCCCCAGGCAGATACCGAAGGTCGGCATCCCCGCATCCACCAGCGTCTTGATGGCCTCGATAGCGTAATCACACGGCTCCGGATCCCCGGGACCGTTAGAGAGAAACACGCCGTCCGGTAGTAAGGACATCACCTCCGCGGCGGTCGTCTTGGCGGGCACCACCGTCACACGGCAGTCCTGCTCGCTGAGCAAGCGCAGAATATTGCGCTTAATGCCGAAATCGAAAGCGACCACGTGAAACTCAGCCAGACGGTTCGCGAAGATCGTCTGGCGTTGCGGCCAGAGACTGCCCTGGTTCCACTGGTAGGTTTTTTCGACCGTGACCAGATGCGCCAGATCCATGCCTTTAAGACCCGGAAATTGCTTTGCCGCGGCAACCGCTTCTTCGGGATCCGGGTTCCCGCCGGCGATGATGCAGCCAGCCTGCGCACCCTGATCCCGAAGCAGTCGCGTCAGTTTGCGCGTATCGACCTCCGCGATCGCGACGGCACGCCCGCGCTCGAGGAAGCTCTCGAGTGAGGTCTCCGCGCGCCAGTTGCTGACCGTGAGCGACAGGTCCCTGATGATCAAGCCGGCCGCATAGACCGTCCTGGATTCGAAGTCATCGGACGTCGTGCCGACATTACCGATATGGGGGTAGGTCAGGGTCACGAGCTGACGGAAGTACGACGGGTCGGTAAGGATCTCCTGATATCCCGTCATGGCGGTGTTGAACACCACTTCACCGACGGACTGGCCCGAGACACCAATGGACTGGCCGTGGAAGATCGTCCCGTCCTCGAGCGCTAGTATCGCCGGCTTCGCCACGCTGAGCTCCTGAAGAATTCGCGCCTCGCATAAACGAAGCGGGACGGCCGCAAGGCGCGCAACTCATCCCGCAAGAACTTTAGCTACGGAGTCTCAGGCAGCTATTGTAGTCCGTCGCTTCGGCTAAGCAATCTTGTTAAACGTCGTCCGCATTCAAGCCGAGTACGTCTGCCATCGAATAGAGGCCCGGCGCTTGTCCAGCCGCCCAACGGGCGGCCCTGAGCGCACCGCGCGCGAAGCTCTTCCGGTCAATCGCGTGGTGCGACATCTGGACTGTTTCCTCCGGCGCCGCGAACAGCACCGTATGATCGCCGACGATACTGCCGCCGCGGATGACGGAAAAACCGATCGTGCCCGGAACCCGGGGCCCAATCTGACCATGGCGGCCATGGATCGCCACTTCATCCAGCTCGCGCCCCCGTGCCTTTGCGACCTCTTCGCCCAGCGCCAGGGCCGTACCCGAGGGCGCATCGACTTTGTGACGGTGGTGTGCTTCGGTAATCTCCACATCGTAATCGGGCCCAAGCGCCTTGGCCGCACGGCCGACTAGATTCATGAAGACATTGACACCAACACTCATGTTGCGGCCGTAGACCAGCGGGATCTCTCGAGACGCTTCGGATATCGCGTTCAGGTGTTTTTCTTCCAGACCGGTCGTCCCGATAACCAGTGCCGTGCCGCTCTCCACGCAAGCTCGAACGTTCGCTGCCGTCGCAGCAGGCGATGTGAAGTCGATCGCGACCTGCGCGCCATCGAGCGCCTGGGCGCGGTCGTCCGTCAACGGAACACCGGTCGCAGGCAGGCCCGCACTCTCCCCCGCATCCGCCCCAACGGCCGAGTCTGAAGTCTCCGTCAGGGCACCGACGACCTCCAACTCATCGGCTTCGGCGATACACTCGAGGACGGCTCGACCCATGCGTCCGGAGGCACCCAGCACGGCGACTTTCAGCACAATTTAAGCTCCCATGCGCTCGAAGAATTTCTTGACCCCGTCTACCCAAGAGCGCGCCCGTGGGCTATGACGAGCTCCGCCAGCTTGAATGGACGCGTCAAACTGCTGCAGCAAACGCTTCTGTTCGTCGGTCAAATGGACGGGCGTCTCGATCTGAACCCGGCAGAACAGATCACCCACCCCGCTGACACGAACGGACCTGACGCCCTTGCCTCGCAAGCGGAATACGCGTCCTGACTGCGTCTCCGGTGGAATCTTCAAAGCGACCTGGCCATCCAGCGTCGGGACGTCCACCGTGCTGCCCAGAACCCCCGCAGCGAAACCGATCGGCACATCGCAGCTTAGGTTGCGCCCGTCCCGTTCGAAGATTCGATGCGGCTTGACGGTGATATCGACATAGAGATCACCGGATGGGCCGCCGCTGCGGCCCGCTTCACCTTCTTGTGCCAAGCGGATGCGATCGCCGGAATCCACGCCGGCAGGCACCTTCACGGCGAGCGTCTTCACTTTGCGCACACGCCCCCGGCCGCTGCAAGTCGCGCAGGGCGTCTGAATGATGCTGCCCGTCCCCTTACACGTTGGGCAGGTCTGCTGAATCGAGAAGAATCCCTGTTGAGCCCGGACCTGCCCGACCCCGGCGCACATGGTACAGGACGTCGGCGTGGTGCCGGGCTGCGCACCACTGCCGTGACAGAGCTTACACTCGACCTGAGTCGAAATGTCTATATTGACCGAGTCGCCGGCGACGGCTTGTTCGAGAGACAGCTCAAGCTCATAACGAAGATCTGCGCCGCGAAAGACCTGGCTGCGGCTGCGCCGTCCGCCACCGAAGATATCGCCGAAAACGTCACCGAAAAGATCGCTGAAGGACTCTCCACCCGCGCCGAAACCGGCGCCCGCCTGGCCGGCTTCGACACCGGCATGGCCGAACTGGTCGTAGGCGGCGCGTTTATTCGAGTTGGACAGGACCTCGTAGGCCTCCTTGGCCTCCTTGAACTGGTTCTCAGCTTCCGGATTATCCAGGTTGCGGTCCGGGTGATACTTCATGGCCAGGCGCCGGTAGGCCTTCTTCAGCTCCGCTTCCTGGGCGTCCCTGCCGCACCCCAGCACGTCGTAGTAGTCCCGCTTGGCCATCGCCCGTCCTTTAACGTGACTAGAGGGCGCAGTGAAAACCACGCCCTCCAGATCAGCTCATCTGCTACCTGCTGTGCAGGCCTCAGGCACTCTTCTGTTCGTCGTCGTCGCCTTTGACCTCTTCGAAATCCGCATCGACGATGTTGTCGTCATCTTCAGCCGCACCCGAATCCTCGGCGCTTTCGGCCGCGGCCTGCTCCGCGTACAACTTCTGCGCCATGCCAGCCGACGCTTCGCTCAGCGCCTTGATCTTCGCTTCGATTACTTCCTTGCTATCGCTTTTCACGGCTTCGTTCAACTCAGCCACGGCCGCTTCGATATTCGCGCGGTCCTCGGCCTCGACTTTCTCGCCGAGTTCTTCCAGCGATTTCTCGCTCGCATGGATCAGCGCATCGCCCTGGTTGCGGGTCTCGACGAGTTCGCGGAAATCGCGGTCATCTGCGGCGTGTTCTTCCGCATCGCTGACCATTCGCTTGATGTCTTCCTCACTTAAGCCCGAAGAGGCTTTGATGACAATCTTCTGCTCCTTACCCGTCGCCTTATCCTTGGCCGAGACATTGAGAATACCGTTAGCGTCGATGTCGAACGCCACCTCAACCTGAGGCAAACCGCGCGGCGCCGGCAGAATGTCCGAGAGGTCGAATCGGCCCAATGACTTATTGTCCGTGGCGCGCTCGCGTTCACCCTGCAGCACGTGGATCGTGACCGCGGTCTGATTGTCTTCCGCAGTCGAGAACACCTGATTCGCTTTGGTCGGAATCGTCGTGTTCTTATCGATCAAGCGCGTCATGACACCACCGAGCGTCTCGATACCCAACGACAGCGGCGTGACATCCAACAACAAGACATCTGTCACGGCGCCGGAAAGCACGCCGCCCTGGATCGCAGCGCCCACGGCCACCGCCTCGTCGGGGTTGACGTCTTTGCGCGGCTCCTGGCCGAAGAAGTTCGCGACCTCCTCTTGCACTTTCGGCATACGCGTCTGTCCACCGACGAGAATGACGTCATCGATATCAACGACCTTCATGCCGGCGTCGGACAGCGCCGTTTTGGTCGGCGACAAGGTCCGCTCAATTAGATCCTCTATCAGGGACTCGAGCTTGGCTCGGCTCAAGTTGATGTTCAGATGCTTGGGCCCGGCCGAATCCGCCGTGATATAGGGTAAGTTGACTTCCGTCTGTTGACGGGACGACAACTCGATCTTGGCCGTCTCAGACGCCTCCTTGAGTCGCTGCATCGCGAGCGGATCCTTGCGAATATCGATACCGCTTTCCTTCTCGAACTCCGCAGCGAGATAGTCGATGATCCGCTTGTCGAAGTCCTCCCCGCCTAGGAACGTGTCGCCGTTCGTCGCCAGCACTTCGAACTGATGCTCGCCGTCGACTTCGGCGATCTCGATAATCGAGACGTCGAATGTACCGCCGCCCAGATCGAAGACCGCGATCGTCCGGTCACCGCGTTTCTTATCGAGACCATAGGCCAGGGCGGCTGCGGTCGGCTCGTTAATGATTCGCTTGACCTCGAGGCCCGCGATTCGGCCCGCATCCTTCGTAGCCTGACGCTGGGAGTCATTAAAATAGGCCGGTACCGTGATGACCGCTTCCGTCACAGTCTCACCGAGGTAGTCTTCCGCGGTCTGTTTCATCTTCGCGAGCACTCGCGCGGCGACCTCGGGTGGTGCCATCTTGCCCGCAGAGACCTCGACCCACGCGTCACCATTGTCCGCACCAACAATGCTGTAAGGCACCATTTCGATGTCCTTCTGCACAACATCATCTTCAAATCGCCTACCGATCAGGCGCTTGATAGCGAACAGGGTATTGGTCGGATTCGTGACGGCCTGCCGCTTAGCGGTTTGTCCGACCAGCACCTCGTCGTCTTTGGTGAAAGCAACGATGGAGGGAGTCGTTCGATCACCCTCGCTGTTCTCGATCACCTTGGCGCGGTCGCCATCCATCACGGCGACACAGGAGTTCGTCGTACCTAAATCGATACCGATCACTCGTCCCATGACTAAAATTCTCCAGCAATCATTTCCTAGAAACTTGATTTCCTAAATGGGGCGTCATCAAGCATTTTCAAGCCTCGAGCCCGATACAGAGCCCTTCTCGGGCGCAGTTAGCCGTCATCCGCCTCGGCCGGGGCCTGGGAGACGATGACCCGCGCCGGCCGCAGCAGCCGGTCGTGGATGAAATAGCCCTTCTGAATCACGGTGAGGACAGTATCCGGCTCGGCCGTATCTGACGGCTGCATAGTCATCGCCTCGTGCCGGGCCGGATCGAATGGCTCGCCCTCGGGGTCGAACTCGACGACTCCCGCTTGCTCGAGGGCCGCGTCCAGCAGTCGCAGCGTCGCGCGCTTACCTTCCAGCAGCGCCTCGACGTCGGCTTTAGCCTCCGCATCGGCGCTATCCGCGGCGGCCACACCCGCCTCAAGGCTGTCCCTGACTGGCAAAAGTGCCTGAGCTAGCCGTTCCAGACCGTATTTGCGGGCATTTTCCAGCTCGCGCGCGCCCCGCTTGCGCAGATTCTCGAGTTCCGCAGCGATACGGAGATAGTTCTCGTGATTCTCGTCGGCCCTGCGCTGGGCCCGTTCCAGCTCGGACAGCAGCTCCTCTTCTCGCTCAGCTGGTCCGGCGTCTGGTGCCGCCGCGGTCTCCTCAGACTCCTGGTCTTCGGGTTGCTCGGTCGTGGACGCGCTGACCGAGTCGTCACCCGGAACGTCGTGGGTCATACGGATACTCCTCCCATCCTCGTGCCGCGTGAGCGGGAACCGGCAGCACTAAAACTCTCCAAATCGCGACAAGGATGGGGGCTAGTTTCCGGAGTTCAAGGCGCTGGCCACAAGCCTGGCCGTGACATCCACAATGGGGATGACCCGCTCGTAGGCCATGCGGGTCGGTCCGATGACGCCGAGGACGCCCATCGTCCCTCCTTCCGTCGTGTAGGGCGCGGTCACGACGCTGCACTCATCCAGCAGCTGATACCCGGATTCCCGGCCGATGAAGATCTGGACTCCATGCACGTGGAGGCTCTGATCCAGCAGATTCAGCACTTCCTGCTGCCGCGCGAAGGCCTGGAACAGCCGCTTCAGTTTGTCCACATCCGCCAAGCCCTCCAGGCCCATCAGGTTCGCCTCACCCGCAACGACGAACTCTGCCTCCGGCTCTGTGGCGGGGAACGCCTGTTGCGCCATCTCGATAGCCTCGATCATCAAGGCGTTCATGGTCTCCCGGGTCTCGCGAAGATCCTTGAGAAGCTGTTTTCTCACTTGAGCAAGGTCACGACCGCCGAACTGGTCGGTCAGATAGTTGCCTGCCTGGCGTAATTCGTCCGCGGTGAAGTCGCGGTTGACCTGGATGATCTTGTTCTGAACATCACGGTCATTCAGCACCAGGATGGCGAGAACCCGACGCTCGGACAGCGGCAAGAACTCGATTTGACGCAGGGCCGTATGCGCCCGTCTCGGCACCGTGACCACTCCCGCGAGTTGGGTGACGGCGGAGAGTAGATTCGATGCGGACAACGCGAGCGTCTGAGGATCTGAATCCTGCAGAGCCTCATGGAACAGCCCCAGCTCTTCGCCTTCGGGCGGCCTCAGGTTCACCAGCGTATCCACGAAGAAGCGGTAGCCCTTGTTCGTCGGCACCCGGCCTGCCGAGGTGTGCGGAGCCGCAACGAACCCGAGGTCTTCCAGGTCAGCCATGACATTCCGGATCGTGGCGGGGCTGATATCGAGCCTGGCGTCCCGGGACAGCGTCTGAGACCCGACCGGCTGTCCGTTGCGTATATAGGAGTCAACCAGGATCTTCAGCAGATGCTGAGCCCGCTCGTTCAGAACTTCTGGCTGCCTGCTTCCCGGCATAGCATTGCGCCTGTGTTAACTTAGTGCTGAGGTCTTAAGCTTCAATACGCTAGCAACCGCCTCCTGCACCTGTCAAGAACGGACGACCAGCTTGCCGAGTTTGCCGACCAAGGCCCCCAGCGACCAAACTTCAGTACAATTCCGCCCGGTGGCGTCAGCCTGTTCCATATGACATCGAAATTCAAAAACGTCGGACTATGGGGGCGCCTCTGTGAAGCAAGCGTCGCAGAGCCCGCTGCAACAATCGTCGCTCACCTGCGCGGACGCAAGATCGAGGTCTTGTTCCCTGAACAGGAAGGCATCCCTGCAGAACTCGCCGATGTGACGTGTCTGCCGACACAGGATCTCCCGGGGGCCGTCGATCTGATGATCGCCATCGGCGGCGACGGCACCCTATTGCACGCGGCGCGTGGCGTGGCCAGGCAGGGTGTGCCGCTACTCGGCATCAACCTGGGCAGATTGGGATTCCTGACCGACATCTCCCCCGAGCACATGTTGCAGACGATCGACGCCATCCTCTCAGGCGATTTCGCCGAAGAAAGCCGCCTGATGCTGCAAGCGGAGATCACCGGTCAAGGTAGCCGCAACACGCCGATGCTCGCGCTCAACGATGTCGTCCTCAAAACGGGCCAGACGGGCCACATGCAGGATTTCACGACGTTCGTGGACGGCCAGTACCTTAATACCCATGTTGGTGACGGGTTGATCGTCGCGACGGCAACCGGTTCTACCGCTTATGCGCTGTCCTGCGGGGGGCCGATTATCCAACCCAACGTCGACGCACTCGTCATCGTGCCGATCTGCCCTCACACCTTAAGCGACCGACCGCTCGTCGTGCGGGCGTCGAGCAAGATCGAGGTGCGCGTGCAGCCACGCCTCGATAATCGACCGCAAGTCGCTTGCGATGGCGACATCCTGGGCGAGATGGGCGCCGACGAAGTGCTGCGAATTCACGTGGCTCAGGAAACGGTGAAGCTGTTGCATCCGCAAGATCTGAACTACTACGAGCAATTGCGCTCCAAGCTCAGCTGGGGACACAGCAATCGCTCATCGCGCAGCCCCGGTGCCGACTAGGCCATGCTGAGCCTGATCCGCATCAGAAATTACGCGATCATCGACGAAGTCGAACTCGAGTTCGACACGGGTTTCAGCGTCATGACCGGCGAGACCGGAGCCGGGAAGTCCATCCTCGTCGATGCGCTGGGGCTGGCGTTAGGCGACCGCGCCGACGCCCGCACCGTGCGGCAGGGCGCAGACCGCGCGGAGATCAGCGTTACATTCGACTGTCCGGACACGCACCCCGCAGCGAAGTGGTTGCGGGAACGCGGCTTGGACGAAGAGCAGGACTGCGTGATTCGCCGAGTGATCAGCGCCGAAGGCCGCTCGCGCGCCTTTATCAACTCTCATCCGGTGACCCTGCAAGACCTGCGCTCACTGGGCGAGTTGCTCGTGGACATTCACGGGCAACACACGCACCAGTCCCTGCTTCACCAGGACACGCAACGGCAAATTCTTGATCTCCATGGCGGGAACCAGGAGCTCGCCACGAGCGTAGCCAACCGCTTCAAGACCTGGCAGACGCTGGAGCAAGAGCTCCAGGCGCGTCGCCGCGGCGGCGAGGACCGGGAGACGCAACTGGAATTACTCCGATTCCAGATCGCCGAGCTCGAAAGCCTCGCTATGACGGAGGGCGAACTCGAACCGCTGAATGCAGAACGGAAGCGGCTCGCGAATGTCGATCGGCTGGCCAGCGGGCTAAACGTTGCCCTGAATAAAATCTACGAAGCTGACGCCGGTTCGGCTTATGCGCTGGTAGCTGACGCAGCGAAAGCGCTGCAGGGTCTGAGCGAGCTGGATCCTGGACTCGCGGCGCCGAGTGGCCTCGTCGCCGAAGCGGAGATTCAACTCAGTGAAGCGAGCGCCGACCTCGCCCGCTACCGCGATCGCCTGGAGCCCGATCCGGAGCGCCTCGAGTGGATCGAGAACCGTTTGAGCAAGATTCGTGAGGTCGCACGCAAGCACAAGGTCAAGGAGGAAGCGCTCCCGAGTACTCACGGCGACTTGCAGGCGCGAATCGAGGAACTTGGAGAAAGCGGCGAATCATTAGCGCTCCTCGAGGGGCGGGTGCAGACGGCCGACGACGCCTATTTCACTGCCGCTGGTGAGCTGTCCGAGGCCCGTGCGGCGAGCGGTCAGAGGCTCGCCGAACTCGTCTCGGCACAGCTGACCGAGCTGGGTCTGCCCCACGGCCGCTTTCGTGTCGAGTCGACGCAGAAGGCGCGGGAACGCGCCGATGCGCACGGCCTGGACACCATCGAGTACCAGGTGAGCCTCAATCCCGGTCAGCCGTTCGGGCCGCTGTCCCGGGTTGCCTCCGGTGGCGAATTGTCACGTATCAGCCTGGCGCTGGAGGTCGTGGGTACCGGGGCGAGATCCGTTCCGACCATGGTCTTCGATGAAGTCGACGCGGGCATCGGCGGTGGCGTCGCGGAGATCGTAGGACGTCGGCTGGCCGAACTCGCGGCGAACCGACAGGTCCTGTGCGTGACCCATCTCGCCCAGGTCGCGAGCCAGGGACGGCATCACTACCGCGTCGTCAAGCTCACCGACGGTAAAACGGCTCGAACGAATGTCCGAGAGCTCAATGCGGAAGATCGCGTCGAGGAGCTTTCCAGGATGCTCGGCGGCGTAGAAATTACCGAGCGCACCCGGGCCCATGCCGAAGAGATGATGAGCCGCGCCGCGGACTGAGAGTCAGCCAGGTCCGTTCGCGTTACTTCGGACGAACGTAGAGAACGAGGCTGTGATCCTCGATGTAATAGCCATGCTTCTCGGCGATCGCGTTCTGCAGCTCCTCGATTCTCTCGTCATAGAACTCGGTGACCACACCGGTCTTGAGGCAGACCATATGATCGTGGTGGGGTCCATCGGCCAGCTCGAACACCGACATACCACCCTCGAAGTTGTGTCGGGTCACGAGGCCGGCCCGTTCGAACTGCGCCAGCACGCGATACACGGTCGCCAGACCGAATTCCTGCCCCGCGGCCAGCAGCGCCTTATAGACGGCCTCGGCGCTGAGATGGCGCTCGGTACTGGTTTCCAGGACTTCCAGGACCCTCAGCCTGGGAGACGTCACTTTCAGCCCTGCTCTGCGGAGATCCTGGCCTTCCACGTTCTACTCGACCCCCCCTAGTGAGGTATCATGCGCGCGCCATTATTGACCAGATTCACCCTGTTCCTCCACCGTGATCACCACCAGTCTCCGCCCCATCTCCAAAGCCAGCGCCCTGATCGCGGCCGGGCTGTGCCTCGGCGCCTGTATCTATCGAATCGACATTCAGCAGGGCAACCTGCTGGAGGAGTCCGTCATCGAACAGGTACAGATCGGCATGACCCGCAGCCAGGTTCAGTTCTTGTTAGGCTCACCGATGGTCGAGGACAGCTTCCATCAAAACCGCTGGGACTACACCTACTATTTCCGGCACGGCCGTTCGAAAGATATCGAGCGCCGCTGGTTTATCGTGTACTTCGAGGATGATCGGGTCGCCGATCTCGACAGGAACGCCGTAATCGAACCCCCCTCCTGACTACTTCTCCTGCCCCCGCTGCGGACGACCCATGACGCCGCCGTCCGCTGCCACGCTCGACCGCATCGCGCGCGGATCCTGTTTCAAAGGCCTGCAGATCTCGACGCGTTCCCCCGGGGCCAGCGGCGTGTCTTCCTCCACCCGCACGCCGAACACCCCGAGCACCAGGGGACTCGCTTGAATTTCCGGAAATTCCTCGAGGACGCCGGCGCGACGAACCGCCTGAGCGGCTGTCAGGCCCGGAGTGAAAGAGACTTGGACCACGCGCTGAATCTCCGGCGTGGCGTAAACGACTTCGACCGTGTCATCTCCGCTAGCCATACAATGCCTCGGCCCGGGAGACAAACGCTGCAATCTGAGAGCGGATCACCTCTTCGAACAACACGGCAAATATCATGTTCAGCGGCGTATTGGCGACTTCGAAGTCCAGCGCGAGGCTGACTTCGGAGCCGCCGTCATCGTGGTCGTTGAAAGTCCAGGCACCCTCGAGTGATCTGAATGGCCCCTTGAGCAGCTCAATCTCAATGCGGCGCGGTTGATCCAACCGATTCCGGGTAGAGAATTTCTTGTGCACTCCGCCCAATCCCACCTCCAGTGTTGCCTCGACCAGGTCTTTCGTGCGCCGCTGAATGGTCGCGCGCTGACACCAGTAGAGGAACTCCGGGTAGCTGGCGATGTCGTCCACCAGCGCGAACATCTGACTCGCGCTATACCGAACCTGCGCGCTACGACGGACGCTGCGCATAAACGCTCAAAAGAGCCCTACGGCGTTTAAGAAGATCAGGACGACGGCAACCGGCGCGATAAATCGAGCGGCGAAATGCCAGGCCCGATAACCCGCTCCGGCGGCGGCGTCCAATTCATCGGCGCTGGAGTTCCGGGACATTACCCAGCCGGCGAAAATGATGATGGCGAGGCCGCCGAGCGGCAGCATGATATTACTCGTCAGGAAGTCTATGTTGTCGAAGAACGTCCTGCCGAACAACCGAAAGTCTGCCAGCACACTGAACGATCCGACGCTCAACCAACCGAGGAGCCAGATCGTCACGCCGACGAGACTCGCGGCGCCCGTTCGGCTCAGTTGGCGAGCCTCGATCAGCCAGGCCACTGCGGGCTCCATCAGGCTGATAGCGGACGTCCACGCCGCGAACGTCAGCAGCAGAAAAAATAGAACGGCGACGATGACGCCCCCGGGCAGATTCCCGAAGGCCAACGGCAAGGACTGGAAGATCAGCCCCGGGCCGGCCGCCGGATCGAGTCCGTTCGCGAATACGATCGGGAAGATAACCAGGCCGGCCAGTATGGCAATGGCCGTATCGGCACAGATGACGGCGAACGCGGTACGAGCGATGGACGCATCAGCCGGAAGATAGGCGCCATACGCCATGACGGCGCCCATGCCGACACTCAGCGTGAAAAACGCGTGGCCCAGCGCCACCAGTGCACCGGCCTGAGTCAGCTCCGAGAATTTCGGTTCGAACATGAACCGCACTCCCTGAGCGAAATCTCCAGCGATCATGCTGTAAACCAACAGGACCAGCAGTAGCACGACCAGAGCCGGCATCAGGAGACGCACGGCGCGCTCCAACCCGCGCTCGACACCCTTGGATACCACGACCGTCGTCATGACCATAAATAATGTGTGCCAGAATCCTGTGGCGATCCAACTACCCGACAACCGGGAATAGACCTCGTCTACTCCCGCGGCGTCCAGATCGGTGAAGGTCCCCGACGCGCTCTCGAAAATGTAAGCGATTGCCCAACCTCCGATGACGCTGTAGTAGGAGAGGATCAGAAAGCCGCTGATCACGCCGACGACGCCGATCAGCGCCCAGCGCCGGCTACCGCCTTCCTCCTCGCCCAGTAAGCCCATGGTCGCGATGGGGTTACGTCTACCGCGCCGGCCGATCAGGATCTCGGCCATCATAATCGGCAGGCCTATGATGAAAACGCAGAGCAAGTAAACTAGAACGAATGCGCCACCGCCGTTGACACCGGCAATGTAGGGAAACTTCCAGATATTGCCGAGACCGATCGCAGACCCCGACACCGCCAGGATAAATGCGAAACGCGACGACCATTGGCCGTGCAGAGACGTACGGCGTTCGGAACCGGATATAGCCAAGACAGACTCTCCCTAAGAGTGCTTTTTTTTCGATTCTAGGATCATTGCGTCATCATGGCTAGAAAGATCGGCCAACAATCACCCTCGTCCATCGCCAGGAACAAGAAGGCACGGTTCGACTATTTTATCGAGGAACGCCTCGAAGCGGGGCTCGCGCTCGAAGGCTGGGAAGTTAAAAGTCTTCGGGCCGGCAAAGCGCAACTCACGGAGAGCTATGTCATCGTGCGCAACGGCGAGATGTGGCTGCTCGGCGCTCACCTGACGCCGTTGGCGTCGGCGTCTACCCACGTGAACGCCGATCCCACCAGAACGAGAAAGCTGCTGTTGCACCGTAAGGAAATAGATCGCCTCAGCGGCCTCGTGGACCGCAAAGGCTACACGCTGGTGCCGCTGGAATTATATTGGGGGCGTGGCAAGGCGAAGCTCTCGGTCGGACTGGCCAAAGGCAAGAAACAACATGACAAGCGCGCCGTGCAGAAGGACCGGGACTGGCAACGAGACAAGGCCCGGATCATGAAGGGTGTGAACCGCTGAATCTTCACTTTTTCCGCTCGCCGCCGCTCGTGGGACACCTGCCCTTGAAATGACGCGTCAGGAGCCTAAACTCCGCGGTCTGGGGGCGATCGGCTTCGACGTGGGTCGCGAACCCTCAAGTGCACGTCGAGGGGCAGTCTACCTCGTAAATCCAACTGCAAACCTTATAGTTGCCAACGACGACAACTACGCCCTAGCTGCTTAAAAACCAGCCTAGTGCCTTCTGCCCGGTTCGTGCTTGTGCGTCCGGTTCCAGGAGTCATCATCACAAGCTCGCGGAATGGCACGTCTGGGGCCTGCACGCTAAAACATCACCAGGCTGGCTGTGAGCTTTCCCTGCCCGTCGGGTAGCTCTCAGTAAGATTAAAGACGGACTAAGCGTGTAGAGCTTGAGGCAGAGGGCTTGCGGACGCGGGTTCGATTCCCGCCGCCTCCACCATTTTGATTTGCGCCGCCGATTGACCGACTAATGGAGGAAATTGCACTCTCCCCGGTCAGATCAGAGAACTCTCAGTGGTATGCCGGCCAGGCGCTGCAGGATCCGGTCAGGCTTAGACGTATAGCCCGGCGCCGAGCGCATCGTCACTCCGCAGAGAAATCCTGCGGCGAGACCACCAACGTGTGCGGCCATATCAATGCCTTCCGCGCCGAGCGCGTAGAGCGCGTTGCACGCGACGAAGGCCAGCGCGCTCGAGCCGATGCGCATCATCACCTTGTTCGGAATCGTGCCGCGACTGACTAACAACAAACCGATCAGACATCCGTAAACGCCGAATACCGCACCCGAAGCGCCAGCGCTGACGACCGCCGGGTTCCACAGAACCGACGTAAAGGAACCGACGACGCCTGAGAAGACGTACACGGCGAGGAAACCGAAGTTGCCCAACAAGCGTTCGACCATATGACCTGCGTCCCAAAGCACGTACATATTGAACGCGATGTGCATGATCCCGATGTGAACGTAGTTGCTAGTGAATAATCGCCACCAGTCCCCTCCGGTTGTCATCGGCGCATAGTTCGCCCCCCAACTCAGAAGGTGCTCGACCGAGGGTGACGTAAAGTCCACGCCCCCCGCAAGCATCGCCACGAACACACCCACGTTGATCAGGACTAGAGTCGGCGTCACGAAAGCGTAGGGCATGCGCCTTTTCAGATTCGTGTAGAACTCGGCTACCTGCAGCTCGGCATCGCTCGATGTCTCGACGCTGACAAGAGCCGGAGACGACTCGCCGTGGTGTTGTTTGCTCTTGCTGACCGGCAGGAATCTGTGTGGATTACGCATGGCCCGTTCCTAGACATTCTGCCTGCGGCAGCCCGGTCGTCTTGGGTCCTTTGAGAAGTCGTCCGTGACTTACCGTACCCTTCTTTAGGCGGGTTTGGCTCTTATTGTTGTTGTGCTTACTTTATACGTCTTTGTCGCCGCGCAGACTCAGTATTGACATAACTGCGCCTGTTTCGAGTACAGGAAGTCTTCGATTCGGAGTGTTCCCGGCCTGGCGAAAGAAAGATAGGAATCTCTATCGCGCCGGCCCATGTATTGGGCAGTCTTTCTGGCGCCGCTCAGTCCTGCCGCGCGTCCGGTTCGTAGGGTGGCCCGAACACTTCGATCACGTCCGTCTCGATTCTCAGGGCCTCGCCCGCGAGCTCACTCTCTACCTGCGCCACATAATCGGCCTGTCGCTCATCCATCTCCTCGACCTGGTCATCGACGATGCGCGGCGTGATCAGGATGATCGTCTCCGTGACGATATTGGTCGCTTGCTCGTTGCCGAAGATCTTTCGTAAGCCCGGGATGCGGCCCAGCACCGGAACGCGCTGCTGGGTCTGCGTGGAAGTGTGCCGGATGAGCCCGCCGAGAAATACGGTCTGGCCGTTGGGCACGAGCAGCCGGGTCGTGACTTCGGTAGTTGTCTGAGACGGTATGCCATTCGCGTCCACCGTGCCGTTACTCACCTCCGGGTGCACTTCCAGCATGATCCGCCCCTGATCGTCCACCGAGGGCGTGACTCGCAGGATTACGCCGGACTCCAGGAACTCGATGCTCTCCGTGGTCACCTGATTGATGGTCGTCGTGACGCGATAACCGCGACGATCACCGATGATGACCGCCGCCTCTTCGTTCTCGAGCGCCAGTAACTTCGGCGTCGACAGCGTCCTGAGCCTGCCGCGGCTTTCCAGCGCATTCAACACGATCTGGTAGTCCGGCGTCAGGTAGTCGAAGAAAAATCCAGCGGTGGACGACGATCCGGGCCCCGACAGACCCTGGGTACCGAAGGTCCCGCTGCCGGCACCGCCGTCGCCCTGGAAGAACTTTTGCCAGTCGATGCCGAAGGCGTCCTCGTCCGACAAAGTGATTTCCAGGATCTTGGCCTCGATGAGGATCTGCTTCGGACGCTGGTCGAGTTGCGCCAGCAGCCGGGCTATTCGATCGACAAACGTTGGCTGATCCTCTATCACGATCAGCTTGCGCGTAGGAAGCGCCGTGAGCGTGCCGTACGCGGATAGATACGGGCTCAGGGAACCCTCCAGAAGCGCCGTATCCGTATACCGGACATTGAACGCGCGGATCACGGTAAAACCGCTGTCACCGTACTGCCCCGCATCCTCGGGCTCGACCACGAAATAGGTATCTGCCCGCCTCTCGAGCACATAGCCCGCCGCGTTCGTAATCGACTCGATGGCGCTTTCGAGTTCGACATCGTAAAGATTGATGGACACGACCCCGGACACGCCGTCCGCCAGCAGGATGTTGATACGATTCTGTAGCGACAGCATCTCCATCACCTCAGCTAGCTGGACGTCGCGCATCGACAGCGAGATGCGGGTCGGTACGTCGTCGATCGTCTGTGCGACGCTGAACGAACCGCCGCACAGACCGCCCGCCATGGCCAGCGCCAGGAACCCGTTGCGATACGCACTACCGTTCATCACGCCCGTCCGTCAGCACGTCGTCCTCATTGACGAATGCCCGGATGGCTTCGCCATCCTTGTAGAACACGGCCTCGCCCTCGCGCACCGACACCAAACGATAGCCCGCGACCTCGTCACCGAGACTCAGAATCGAACCCCCGAGGTTCACGGAGGAACGCCGGCCCGCGACGAGCGTGGCCCGTAGATCGAGCGTTCCGCGCCCTGCTTCCACTCGCGACGTGGCCCGCTCGGCGATCGGTCCACCGACGAGCTCGATGGGGACCCTGAACGGGTTTCTGTGCAGCGGTTCTGCGGCTGTCGCCACCGGCGCGATCAACACGAAGATCAGGGTTGTGATCATCCGGCTCATGCTTCCACCCACCGGTAGGAGGCCATGGTCAGACTCACCTGCAGGTCGGGTTCGTCCGTGCCGCTGGCACTGATGGGCCTCATCTCGAACCGCTTGATGACGACGAAGCCGAGCTGCTCACGGACCGCCTCGAGCCAGGAGAAGACGTCGAAGTACTGCCCCTGCAACTCCACGTTGAAGAGCAGTTCTCGGAACGGGCCCGAGAGGCCGCCGTCCTCGGGCTGAACGCCGACGAACTGCACGTCGTTGTCCCACGAGATGCCCTGAAGACGCCCAATGATGTAGGCCTCCATCTGCTTCGACGGCAAGTTGGCCATGTCCCCATGGAACGTCCGTTCCAGGACCTCCACGTGAGCCCTGAGCTGGGCCACTTGTGCATCGAGCCCTGCGCTGCTCCCGACCGCCGCCTCCAGCAGCGTATATGAGGCGCGCGACGCGCGAAATTCCTTGAAACGCGGTTGCACCACGTAGGTGAACAGCGCAACGGCCAGCAGCGCCAGCACCCCACCGCCGATCATGCTCAGTTGTCTACGAGTGAATTGCTTCAGGAGATCGTTCACGTTCAATCGCCTATGTCGCTGTTCAACACGATGGCCAGATCGAAATCCACGACACTCGTCTGCGGGTAGCGGCGTAACGACGTCCGCTGTACGCGCACGTCCACGATCTCCGGTTGCGCAAACAGCCCGTCTATGAACTCCGACAGAGCCGCATGATCGACCGCTTGGCCTTGTATCATCATGTGGGTCTCGACTTGCGAGACGCTGCCGCGGCCGGCACGCTCGCCTTCCGGCACCACGACGAAGTAACCGGTGTGAACTCTGGCCTGCTCCTCGTAGACCAGTACGCCGGCCCGCTCGAACTGCCAGCGCGTGAACCATACCCTGTGATCCGCCAGCGCACGGTCGATCGTGACGGACATCGTGACCGCGGCAGCCCCGCCGCGTAAGCCTTCGAGTACGGCGAGCTGTTGCTCGAGTTCGACCTGCCGCCCGCTGAGCACGTCGAACTCCGCGCGTCGCTGGCCCGTCACCTCCCGTTGCGCCTCGAGTTCGGTTGCCTGCCGCTGGATACGCGACGTGGAGTGGCTAAGCGCACCCGCGCCCAGGACGGTCGTGGCGACGATCACGCTGCAGCCGATCGCGAACATCTTCAGCGCCCACCATTGCCACCGCCGGGACCGGTAGTCGCTCGGTATCAGGTCGATCTCACTCATCCTCGACGAGCCCCTTCAATGCCAGTCCGGTGGCGATGGCCAGCTCCGGACGGCGCAAATCCTCATGCTCGCTTCTCGCATCACCCGGCTGTTGGAAGATCACTGCCGGGTCCGGCATCGTGCTCGCGGGCATCTTGATCATGTCGCTCAGGAGTTGTTCCGTGCCGGGCCACCGGGCGAGGCTACCGAAGTAGTAGATCCTGTTGACGGGGGCACCGCGGGTCTCGGACGCCGCATAGAAGTACGCCCGATGAATCTCTTCGACCAGGCGGGTGAACTGCGGCCTGACGATCTCCACGACGGGATTGGGGCCCGCCGGCTCGAGCGACTCGCCGTCCGCCGTTAGCTGTTCTTTGATATCTGGCTCGAAGCCGCTGCTGAGCGCGAGCTGGCGTGCGCGCTCCGGTGACAGGTCCAAATGGCTCGCGATCCGTTCGATGAGCTGCCGCTCGCCGAACTTCACTTCCTGATCGAGCAACAGGCAGTGCTGGGAGATGATCGTCAGGTAAGTGGAATCCGTACCGAAGTTGATGACCAGGACGTTCCCGACCTGATCCCGCTCGGACATGGCCTCCACGAGCCGTCGCAGGGCGACCGGGCCGATCTCCATGGCCTCCACGTGCAAGCCTGCTTTGCGCAGCGTCTCCAGGTAGGCCAAGACATGGTCCCGCCGCGATGAGGCCACCAGCGCCAGACGATCCTCGCCGGATGAGCGCACCGGGACGAAGTCGATGACGTACTCGTTGAGCTTGCCCTCGAGCCGGCTGGTCATGAGCTTGAGGATCACCGCGCCGTCGGTTTGACCGGCGCCGAGCTGGTATGTCAACGGCGTGATCCGGAGCTGATCGGCCGGCATCGCGGTCACGGCCCGCCGGCCCTTGAAGCCGGCGCGCTTGACTGTCTGCTTCACAAGTCGCTCGAGCGCGCCGGGAGTGGCCCGGAGCTCTGCAAGCGTCGAGCCGTGGGGTGTCGAGCGCGAGGCCCACAGGCCGAGTTCGCTGCCGGCGTGGCCGCAGAGCTGCACAGCGTGCAGCGCCTGTTCGGCCAAATGCAGACCGATCGGTCCGACGCCTTTGCGCGACGGTTCAGGCTTAAATCTCGCCAGGTTTTGAAGAACGGCACTCACAGCTCTAGTGGGGCCCCTCCAGCGTTCTCACCGCATAGGCCAGTCAGGGATCAGATTAAGGGACCTGGGGCTCTGGAACTGTGATGTACTCGAACTTTGGGCGGGTTACGACAACCCCCATTCAGCCCGTCTAGGTCGATCTGGCGAGCCAGCGGCCGCTCGCCGCGTTGCTGCGGCGGGCCTCCTTCTTCTTGTACAGCGCCTCATCCGCGACACGGTACAGCCGGTCCAGATCAGCGCGTTCGCTCGGCCCCACCTTGGCAAATCCAGTGCTGACACGAACCGGCGCAGCGTTGATAGCCAGCAATTCCGGGTCGGTCTCCAGGAGCCCTAGACAGCGCCACACCGCCTTTTCGAAGTTTTCGCTCGTATCGAGCACGGCAAACTCGTCGCCACCGAGGCGCAGGACGTGGGCCGTGTCGAACAAGTTGTCCCGTAGCACGTTAACGAGCCGTCGCAGGATCTCATCGCCATGATGGTGCCCATGGGAATCGTTAAGCTGCTTGAAGGTATCCACATCGAGCAAGGCCAGGTACAGGAACTTCCCTTCGTCTCTCGCACGCTGCGCGATGGCCGAGAAATTCTGCTCCAGGTAGCGGCGGTTCCATGCGCCCGTCAGCGGATCCCGGGTCGAGAGCAACTGCAGATCCCGGTGGGCTCTCTCCAAGTCGTATCGCGCGCGAATATCGTCTTTGCGAACCATGGTATTACGCACGAGCACCAGCGTGGCTGTCACCGCAGACGCGACGATGAGAAATTGTAGCGTCCACAGCGTCTCTGCCTGAAAACGGCCGCCGACGCTCAGGCTCGAACCGATCAACGTCAGGCAGATCAGCGCCACGACGAGGCATGCTTCGCGCAGCCCCCATGGGACCAGCGGTATCACCATGAACAGCAGCACGACACTCGAGAGCAGACTCACATTGAAAGTACCGCTACGATGAGCGATCCCCATGATCGCCACGCCCGTGATGACCAGGAGAACTGTGCCGAGTAGATTGAGCGCTCGCGTGTCACTGATCCATCGGGCCGACATCACTACGTGAAAAGAGAGCAGCGACAACAGCGCATAGGTATACAGATTGCTCTCTTGAATGCCGAGCTTCTGATAGAGCGCTAATGCGGCGACTTGAGTTAGCAACGACAACACCGCCATGAGCATGACGCCTTTGCGGGTCTCCTCCAACATCATACGTTCGGCGTATTCGGTCACCTCCGCCTCTGGAAATTGCGTAGTGGACCAGACTCCGCGAAGCAGATTGAATACGCGGCGCCCGAACAGCTGCCATCGTGGCGGGAGTTCTTGGGGGACCTCGGGGATCTTCGTTCGAAGTGAGGAAGAGTCCACGTGTGTATCTGTTATTTCTGACATCGCAATTCAATCAGTCATCAAAATAAATAATTCCAGCTGCGCAACTAAGGACAGGCGATCTCAACGTTGTCGATATAGAGTTCATCGAAGGCACCGAGCGTGGGCGATGTTAAAAAGCGGATACGGGAATCGGCTGCCATGAAGGCACTGATGTCGTAACCGGCGACCAGGTACGCGGCATCGTTTGCCGGTCCTCGAAGACGATCCAGTTCCACCCATGCGCCGCCGCCATCGGGAGAGACCTCTACCGTGACGTAGTCGGCGCTGTTCTCAAAACTTCTGCGGCGGTAGTCAAAGACCAAGGTAGCGGTTGAACAACTCGACAGATCCGCTTCACGCATGACGCCTTCGCCGCCGTTGTCGTTGTCGCGCAGCCTCAGAGTAAAATTATTGCCCAGGTCGCTCTCCACTCGTTCGTCACCGACCAATGGCCCGTCGCTCTCGCCGATTTCCAACCAGTCCGTCGACCATGCCAGCGTGCCATCGTTACCCGAATAGGTCCTTGCGTTGAATTCATCACGATAGCTGGTGCCTGGCGCGGGGCTGTCGGCGCCCCACTGCAGGGCGCGCTGCACGATGAGTCGGCCGTTGTTGTTCAGGTAGTCCCAGTTAAAGTTAGGGATCGAGCTTCGGCCGAGCGGGAGCATCACCCGCCGTCCGGCGGCGGTGGGGCCATTCGTGGTCGGCATACCCTTGTCCAGCACGACCAGACTGCCCGCACCCCCCCAGTCGGCCAGCGTCTGCAGCCCCGGGGCTTGAGACCCCGAGACCGTAAGACCTTCCATCTCCGCAGAAAAGATTTCCAACGCCCCGGCTGCAAACGGCAGCGTGATGTAGTGGCTGGTGTCGACGATTTCAACGGACGTCCCGACGGGGCTCGCCCTGCCAGATGCGATGCCCAGTTCATCGTTGAGGTTACCTTCCTCATTGACGACACCAATCGATAGGTTCGTCAGCTTCATGCCCACGGTATCGCTGACGGCGGTCTCGGAAACATAGACCACGTCATGAGCCGCTCCCTGCGAAATGAACGCGGACTCGTTAGCGTGATCCGATATCGCGGTGACCGTGTAGCCCCAGGATTCGAAGGTAGTCCGCAGCGCCTGATCGACTGGCGTCATGTTAGACGCGTTGGCCACCACCAGCAGAATGGCGCCCACGCCGTGGGGTGCGGCGCAGACGACGCCGCACTCGCAGGCCAGCGCGACGGTCAATCGCGGATGCTGGCCAGTGGTGGGGCTGTCGCCGCTGGTGAACTCGAGTTGGTTGGCGTCGCCGCCACTGGCTCGCAGCAGAAAACCATGAAGTGATGCGCCGCCGAGCCAGGCCTGAACCGCGTCAGTCACGTCCCAGTCATACCAACCGGGGGTAGTGGCAGGGATGGTGACGGTGTCCAGCGGCGCGGGGTCGTAGTCGCCGCCAGGGTTCGTCCAGTTGCTCTGCCCGTCGACGGACTCGTAGGTCACGCCGCCGCCCGCTGGTGGGACGGCATCGTCGAAATCGCCCTCCACCCACGCGCGGCTCACGCGATGTATGTCTACGACCGCGTTACCCGTTCCCATTCCCATTCCGCCTTCCAGGTATAGCCCCAAGGCGGCAGACGCCACTCGCACGTCGCGCCACAATAAATTCGCAAGGTCGAAGCCGATCAGCGTCGTCCGTTCGGCGCTGACATTGTTCACGCTGAGTACCGTCGAGGCGCCAAAGTTCTTGTGACTGTGGCCGCCATCCCAGGTGTACGCGTCCGCACCGGCGATGCCGGGCTGGAAGACGATAATTGCTGGCGTCTGGTAAGCCGGTTCATCGACCCGCGTCAGCATTCGCGACACGCCACTCGCGAGCGTACCGGTAGCCGTGATCTGGACCGGTGATACCGCACCGAAAGACGCGGTCACCTCAAGGTAGGGATTCAGGCTGCCACCATATTCGCGGCTCGAATACTTGGATTCCAGGCCATCGGACGTGGCGATGAGAATGATGCCGTGATTCGCAGCCGGATCGTTCACCCATTGCTGAGCGAGGCCCGTCATGCTGATGGACACCCACACGCCTGGATTCTGCTGGGACGGAATGCGCCCCCACACGGCTAGGTCGAAGCTCGTGCCGATGCTGTTCCAGGTGACCGCAGCCTCGGTCCAGGCCGTCGTCAGCGCATGAATCTCGACCGCGTCGACCGCGTCCTCCACGGTCACATAGAACCAGGCGGTGGCGGATTGCACCCTGCTGCCCGCTGGAATGGACGAGAGACCGAAATGGTACAGGGCACGGTGACTATCGCCTGCGTTATTCTTGACGGGGAGTTCGGTTACGCTGCCGAAATTGGCGTCGGGCGCTTGCTCTTTGATCCAGGCATCGCGGCCGGCGTTGACGGTGTAACTCGTGGCCGTCGCCGCCGAGTCGACGCTGACCGAATAGGTATGTGCGCCCAACGACGTGCTGGGCACGTCGAAGCCGCCGCCGCAGGCGTTGTGATCATTCTGCCAGAGCGCGTGCTGCAACGCCGCCTGGGCCAGGTAGTCCGCTTCTAGCGCTTCCGCGGCGCGGATCGTGAGGTCCGCCTCCATGACACTTTCCGTCGTGAGCATTAGGGCGATGGCGGCTATCAGCACCATGGCGACCGTGACGGTGAGTATGACGAAACCGCTCTGCGTCACAGGGCACCTCCGACGCGGACCCTTCGATTGAGGCTGACCACTTGCTGATCGTCGCTGGTGAGTTCCAGCGTGATGTCCACCATGACCCAAGTGGAACGGACGTCCGGTACCCGCTCGAAACGCACGCGCGTGACGCCGCTCGCGATGGGCGACACGACAAAGTCGCGGCCGTCCACCGGCCCGGCGAAAGATGAGAGACCGTCCTCGTTCCACGGCACCGGCATGCGTTCCACGAGCACGCCGGCGTCCAGATAGAACACCACCGGGTCGTAGGGATCGTCGAAGGGGCTGCCGTCTTCATCGTCGTCATCGTTCGCCCCTTCGTCGACCTGGCCATCGCCGTCGTCGTCGACGCCGCAATAGCCCGGGCAGCCGTTGCCCAAATTATCGGATGCCATATCTTCGTCGACACTGCCGTCGCCGTCGTTGTCGACGCCGTCGAGACGGTCTTCGTTGATGGCGCCGCCCTCATCGTCGTCGTAGCCCCACCCCTCGTCGATCTGTCCGTCCCCATCGTCGTCGATCAGCGCGATTCCCGGCCTGAAATCAAAGTGATTGTCGTTGGGCAGGTCCTCATCGATCAGACCATCGCCATCGTCATCGGCATCCGGCACGCCGTCGAAATTCAGGTCGACGTAAGCCGGCAGCGTCACGGCCAGCACCGCTGTCGCATTCGTGCTGTCGCCGATGGGGGCTGACGGTGGCACCGTCTGCTCGCGGATGTGCTCCGGCCAGTTCGTCGCAGGATTGTCGTACAAGGGCAGCAGCAGTCGCCGCGAGTGGCTTACCGTGTTGACCATACGCTGCATTGCGAAGCTGGCCTCGCGGCCGAGTTGAATCTGTTGCTCGAGCGCGGTCTTCGAGTCGACCGTGGCCTGCAGGACGCGGCTGAGCCCCACGACGATCAGTAAGCTGATAACGGCCGTAACCATGAGTTCGACCAGGGTCACGCCGCGTTGAGCGTGAGCTGGACCGCGGAAGCCCTGTGCGCGTCCGTTATTCATCGTGCCACCAGCGTCAGAAGCTCGTGGGATGTGTCCTCCACCGCCACTCGCACCCAGATCAGGCCTTCGTCCGTGCCGCTGAAGGGGTCGCCGTCGCCGTCAACATTGTCGCCGTCGTAGCGACTGAGGAAGACCAAGACGCGGTCCGGGCCGACGGGGTCCGAATAGCTGCTCGCCACCGCCTCACCGCCCGCCGCCTGAGCGGCCTGATCGAGGCTCGAGAATGGTTCGGCCAAGAGCCTCTCCATACGGTTTGCGATCTGCTGCTGCCGATCGCGAAGCTGCTCGTGCACGGCCACACCGGCGAAGACCGTCTGCAGCGAATCGAGCGCCGGGACCAGAGCTGTGGCCATCACCGCCACGGCCACGAGCGCCTCAACGTAGGACAGGCCCACCTGGCGCTGCCTGCGCGATAGCATCGATCCGTTCATTGAATGGTGACTCTGCCCGTCATGGGCGCCACGAAGACTGTGCGCTGCACGTCGCCCAGGGCCAGGTTGATCTCGCCGCGCGTCATGAGCTGATAGCTTCCACCGGCCTTGCGAAACGGTAGGCCTTGGCCGTCGAACACGACACTCGGCTGCGTGCCGCCGAGCGGGTAGTCGAACGGATCGCCCGTGATCTCGACTCCCGAAGTCGTGGCTGCAGCGGACAGGATGTAGTCCAGCTGCTTCCGGTCGATGGGGTGGCTCAGCGTCGCGCCTGGGGTCGCCGTCGCGCCGCTGAGGTCCGCCTCCGCGATCAAGAGGCGGTCAGTGTTCCAGTCGATCTCCACGTAAATTGGATTGCCCGTGCGGATCGCCTCGTTGCGCGCGAAGCGGATCGCCTGAGCCACCTGGACCGTCGCGAGATCCAATTTCGCGTATTGGGACGGGCGCAAGTCGGGCAGCGCCGCCGCAGTAAACACCGCGACCAGGGCGGCTACGATGGCCAACTCGACGAGCGTGTAGCCATGCTGTAGATGCGACGGGACGCCTCCCGGCCTCGGCCGGGCAATGATTCGTGCCAAATTCTCGAGCACCGCGCTCATGATCACTCCAAGGCCTCCCTCATGGTCGCCAGCGAGCCGGTTTGCTAGCGCAGCGCAAAAGTTCCTGTGCGCCCGCCACCGTTCCGGGGGCAGCCTCAGACCCTCGTCCGATGAGCGATAAATACCGGCCAACTCGATGAAGGCTAAGGGAATTCGGGGTCAGTGTCCGTGATCTACTGCAGATTTGAGCGGGGACTCAGATACGCAAATGGCGCGCGTAAACGAACTGGGGCCCTCAGGCTAGTAGCTGTCGAACCGTACGCCGCTGGAGTCGATGTTCGTGTCGTTGGCAATAAATTTACCGGACGTCACATCGTATTTCCAGCCCTGTGCGGCGCCGTCGCCTGTCATTTCCAGGTCACCCGCGCTCGCCGCGGCGGCCCCTACGATGGCCACCACGTTGGAGCCCGAGATCGAGTTCGCCGGCAGCACGCCACCCTTTAAGTAAGGGCCAAACTCGAAAGTGCCGCCCACCGTCAGGCTGCAGGACTGGCCCGCTACATTCGTGTACCGGGTCAGCTGCTCCCTGAGCGCGTCCTGCGTCTCGAGCGCGCCGGTTCCCGCGGTACCGCCAGTGCAGGTTCCACCAGTGCTGGTCGAAGCCGCCGCGTACTGATTGTGCTGTTGACGATAGAGGGCAATCGCCCCGCGAATCGCCGAAAGGTTGGCCCGCAATGCCGACTGCCGGGCGTCGGTCGTCGTCTCCGTAAACTGCGGAATCACGATGGCGGCCAAAATTGCCAAGATGATCGCCACGATGAGGAGTTCTACCAGCGTGAATCCATTCTGCCTTCGAACCTTTTTCATGAGCACTCTCCACTGCCAATTCGCGCGTACCTGCCGCGCTCTTCGGGGGTGTCCGAAAAATCTCCGGGAAATGATGACGTTTCAACCACTCTCTGACCGCGAACCTCGTCACAAATTACGTCAAACGGCTGCCAGCGCCGAGCCTCGTCACACCCTCCGGAACGTCCGCGCGACGAACTACGGCTGCGTGTCTCTCAGGTAACGGCCCTCGACAGTTTGAAGATCGGCAGGATCAACGAGCTCACGATTACGCCCACCAGCACACCCATGACCAGCAGCATCACCGGCTCCGCCATCTTGGAAAGCGCGGTCATCCGTTTGCCGAGTTCACGTTCGTAATAGTCGGCGATGCGTCCCATTACCTTCGCGAGATTACCCGTGCTCTCTCCGGTGTTGATCATCTGACGGACGATCGGCGGAATGAACTTACCGGTGTCGAAGCCAGCGGCGATGGTGCCGCCCTCCTGCACGGTGCGCTGCACGCGCGCAAGAAAGGCTCGAAAGCGGCTGTTGGCGACAACATCCCGGCAAGCCTCCAGCGTGTCCACCACGCTCACCCCGTGGGCCAGAGAGAGGCTCATGATACGCAGCGTCTGGACGAGGTAGAGCTGGCTGAATACGTCGCGCACGAAGGGCAGCGTCAGCTTCATCAGGTCGAGGCGGGCGGCTCCCGCGCTACTGGCGACCCAACGCTTCGATAGCACCACGACCGCGGCCAGAGAGGCGACGAATTCCAGCCAATAGCCTATCAGGAAATCGCTCAGCCACATGAGCGCCACCGTCGTCGGCGGCAGTTGATCCTGGATCCGGGCGAACATCTCACCGAACTTGGGAAACACCGCCACGAGCACGAAGATCACCACCGCGATTGAGAAGGCCACGAGGAAGGCCGGGTAGCTCAGCGCCGACACCATCGTGGCACGTAGCCGCTCGCGTTTCTCCTCCTCCTCCAACAACTGCGTCAGCACCTCGTGCATGAAGCCACCGCCCTCGCTCGCGGCCACCAGATTCACGTAGGTTGTGGAAAATACGCTAGCGTGTTTCGCGAGCGCATACGAAAACGTCCGCCCCGAAGAAATGTCGCCGCTCATGTCGCCGATGACGACCGCCATCGCCGGGTTGTCGACCTGTTTCTCCAGGATTTGCAGCGCGTTGTGCAAGGGCGTGCCCGTCTCCAGTAGCAACGCCAGCTGTTCGATAAAGAATCGCCGGTCCTTGCCACGCACCTGCCGCTTGAATTCAAACACGCCCCCGAATGCCGGGCGTGCCAGCAGCGGAGCTTCTATTTTGGGCGCTTTTTCGAGTTCCAGTGGCATGGCTCGGTCAACCTAGACGTTGATAACGCGCGCGACTTCTTCGATCGTGGTCTTCTCCTCGAGGACGCGTGCCAGGCCGTCCTCGAACAGCGTCTTCGCGCCGTGCTTCTTGAGATATGCCGTCAGCCGGTCGCTAGTCGGGTTGCTGATGATCAACTGCTGCAGCTCTGCGTCGGTCTCCAGGACCTCGTGTATGCCCATGCGTCCGCGGTAACCGGAGTCATAGCACTCGCGACAACCCCTGCCCTTCGCAAGACGCGCGGTGCCAACCTCCCAACCGTAGCGCTTGGCGATCTCCTCCGGAGCCAGATAGGAAGTCTTGCAGGCGGAGCAAACTTTCCTGACCAGACGCTGCGCCATCACGCCGATAAGCGCCGACGAGAGCAAGTACGGCTCCACGCCCATGTCGATCATGCGGGTGATGGCCCCCGTGCTGTCATTGGTGTGGAGTGTGGAGAGCACCAGGTGCCCCGTCAGTGCTGCCTGCACGGCGATTTCGGCGGTTTCGCGTTCGCGAATCTCGCCCACCATCACGATATCCGGATCCTGGCGCAGCACATGCTTGAGCATCTTGGCGAAACCCAGACCGATCTGCTCCCGCACCTCGTTCTGATTGATGATGTCCACCTGGTACTCGACCGGATCCTCAATCGTTACGATGTTCTTCTCCATCGAGTTTAGATAATTCAGCGCGGCGTACAGGCTTGTGGTCTTGCCGCTGCCCGTGGGGCCCGTGACCAGGATCAGCCCATAGCCTTGCTTGAGCAACCGTTGGTAGGAGTCCTGGTTCGCCTCGGACATGCCGAGCTTGTTGACGTCGAGGATGGCCTGGTTCTTGTCCAGCACGCGCAGCACGACCTTCTCCCCGTAGAGGCCCGGGAGTGAGCTGAAGCGCAGGTCCACGCTGCGCCCCTGCGTCAGTACTTGTATGCGGCCGTCTTGCGGCAGCCGCCGCTCGGAGATATCGAGGTTAGCCATGACCTTCAGGCGCGAGACCAGCACCGAGTGGAGCTCGATCCGGCGCGACATGACTTCGTAGAGAATGCCGTCGATGCGAAAGCGTATGCGGGACTTGGTCCGCGAGGGTTCTACGTGGATGTCACTCGCGCCGTCCCGAACAGCCCGTTGAATCAGGGAATTGACCAGATCGATGACCGGGCTGCGGCCGGCCATCTCATCGATGGTCGCCTCCTCTTCCGGGATGTACCCCTCGACCAACTCCAAGTCTGAATCGAATACGTCATCGAGGAGCTCCATCTCGAGGTCGCTGCTGGCGAGCGACTCCTCGATCGTTTTGAGAATGTCTTCGCGGCTCGCCAAGATCGGCTTAACGACGACATTCAGCCGCTCCCCGACCTCAGTCAGCAACGGGATGTCCTGAGGCTGTGTGGTCGCGAGATAAACCACACCGCGAACGCGAAACATCGGCAACACTCGCAGGCGCACCGCGAGATCCTTGTCGATGAGCGCCGCCACGACGGGGTCGTAGACACCCGTTCGCAGGCGAATGAACGGCACCGACAGGTGGCTACCAAGCGCCGCCAAGAGTTCCTGCTCTGGCACCCACCCCTGCTCGACAATGATCTCCCCCAGACGCTTGCCGCTCGTCTCCTGTAGCTCCAGCGCTTGCTCTACCTGGGCTTCGGTGACGAGACCATGGGCGGCAAGCATCTTACCGAGGGAGGGTCTCCGAGTGGAGGCGGAGGTCTGCGCGAGCGGGTCTTCCCTATCCACCACGACGGATATCTGCTGGTCGAGTCCGGTGACCCGGAACACATCACGCAGAGTCCGGTTGGCCTTGACGACCTTGACTCTGCCTCCCTGCTTGATCAACCCGTCTTGGAAATCCAACAGAACCTCGAGGGCCTCGCTGTTCACGAGGGTGACCGCGGAGAGGTCTATGACGACCTTGGTGTCTCCGCCTTCGAGGCACACGGCGATCGCGGCGCGAAGCTCCTGGAGCATCTCCCCGGTATTCAGGGATGCGGTCGGCGCCAGGTACGCCTCGGCGTGTGTGCCGCTTCTGAGCACGGCTGCCTGCGCCGTCTCAGCGCTTACATCCACGTCGCCGCCGCTAAGTACTGGTTTCACCATTTGTTCAGCTGCTCGATCAGCGGTTGGGGTTCCTCGATCTCGTAACCCTGGACGTAATCAACACCGATCATTCTCAGTTTTTCTTTGATGTCGTTGTTGTCCACAAACTCCGCGACGGTCTGTATCCCCATGACGTGGCCGACCTGATTAACCGCCGCGACCATCGACTCGGCTATGGGATCCTCGACAATCCCCTTGACCAGTCCACCGTCGATTTTCAGGTAGTCCACCGGAAAACTTTTCAGATAGCCGAACGAGCTCAAGCCAGCCCCAAAGTCGTCGAGAGCAAAGGAGCAGCCGCGTTGTTTCAACGCCGCCATGAAAGCTTGCGCCTGGGACATATTGGCCACCGCAGCTGTTTCGGTAATCTCGAAGCAGATCATCTTCCCCGGAATATCGAACTGATCCAGCACCTTCTCGACGAACGGGAGGAAGCCTTCATCCGATAGCGATTGCCCGGACAGATTGATGGCAAAAACAGTATCTGGAATCTTGGATGGGGCCGAGGCCTCGGCGAGCATCTGGCACGCCCGCTTGACTACCCACCGATCCAACTCGGGCATCAGTTGATAGCGCCCCGCAGCCGGCAGGAACAGTTCGGGCGGCACCGGTTCGCCATCATCCCCGATCATTCGTATCAGGATCTCCAGATGACGGCCACTCTTCGGCTCAAGTGGCGCGATGAGCTGCGCATAGAGCACGAACCTGTCCGCGTGCAGCGCGGAATGCAGGTGACCGATCATCTGCATGTGACTCTCGCGCTGGAGCAACATCTGATCGTCGTGCTCGTAGGTCTGCACGCGATTGCCCCCCTGATCCCTGGCGGCATCACAAGCGACATGGGCAGTCACCAACGCATCTTCGACCTTGTCGGTGCTCGTGGAAACACAGCTGATACCGAATCTGCCGGTAATCTTCACGACATCATCAGCAACGCTATACGCCGTAGTCTCGATGAGCGTTCGCAGCCTATGGGCAATCCTGGATCCTTGATCCAATGAGCAATTCAACAGGAGAATGCCGAATTCATCGCCGCCGATGCGCGCGACGATATCCGCATCCTGGACACTTTCCTGCAGTTGCTCTGCGATTCGCTTGAGGATTACATTTCCGGCTTCGTAACCCCGCGTGTCGTTGATCACGTGCAGTCGGTCCACGTTCAGGAGCAGCAGGCTGTGCGTATTCTCCGTCTGCTGGATAGCGGCCAGATTCCGCTCCACCAGATGCTCGAAACTTCTACGGTTCATGAGCCCGGTCAGATCGTCGTAGCTGCCTTGGACGATCTTCGTGACCTTCTTCGCCATCACCGCGAGCAGGTTCTTGTCACTGTTGGTGAAGTCCGGTCGGCTCACTTCGTTCGCCATGAACAAGACGCCATCGACGCCATTGCCGGAATCGAGTGCCGGGCACGCTAGAAGCTTGTACCGTAGCTCGCCAACCAAGTCTCCGTGCTCGTCATTCGCGTCGTTGATGACGATGGACTCGTGCTGTTTCTGAACCCGCTCATAGAGCGCACCCTTGAGCAACTTCTCCAGTAGATCGATGTCGATGAGTGCGTCGCTGGCATCGCTGACTACGAAGAGATCCTTCTCCCGCATGTAGAGGGCGGCCAGGTGAACGTCCAGATAGTCGGCACAGTTGCCGACAAGTTTCTGCAGCGCATTCTGACCCTCATCGAATAAGCTGACCTGGTCCTCCGTGTGATAGACCAGATTCAGCTCCTCGTAGCGCACGGTGAGCTCCGCGGCCATGTCATCCAACTCGGTATTGAGCCGCAGCTCGTTGTTGATACACGCGAGGAATGGCACTAGCGCGCTATAGATGTCCTCGTCGGAGGGCGGCAGCTCTGCGGTCGACGTAGGGTCCACTTCGACCACCAGGGTTCCCGGGGAATCGTCGCTCGCGACGCGGAGATCCATCGTGTAGAGGCGACGCCCATTTTCGAGGTCGGAGCGGCCCATGCATCCGGCCTCGACGACTTCTCGCGGCGTCAGAGTGCCGAGCGCGGCTCTGGCACTTTGTTCGACCGAGGCGCTCGTCGCGATCCAATCTCCCGTCGCGCCATGGACCGCAAATCCTACGGCCTGCGGGCATAGCCGCCGCAACAGGCCCGAATAGTTCTCCACACTCGGGGCATCCAGCACCAGGGGTTTCACAGCGCGCTCCTCAAGGCGGCCGCCGCCGGTGTCGGGGCAGTGAAGTATTCGGAGAGGACCACAAGCAACTTTCTGGCGCTGACCGGTTTCTCCAGGAACACGAGGTTAGGAATTTCACTCGACCAAACCCTATGCTCCATTGCCGTCACCGACGTGACGACGAAGATCGGGTAGTCCCGGTCCGGGAAGCGCTCGTGAATCTGCTTGCACAACTCCTCGCCCGACATGCGAGGCATCTCGATGTCCGTAATCAGGACGTCCGGCGCTTGCTCCAGGATCCGCTCGAGCGCGGCCTCGCCATTGGGCCTGGATTCCACTTCATAGCCCGACCTCTCAAGAACGAGCTTGAGTACACGAACGACGACGGCTTCGTCGTCTACGATCAGTATGCGCTTCTTGCTCATATGGCCTGCTGAACGAGGCCAGCTTTCTTTTGCAGCGTGATGATGAACTCGGCGCCCTCCCCGAGTGCGCTCTCCACGCTCAGCCGGCCCTGGTGCAGCTCGATGATGTCCTTCGCTAGCGACAGCCCGAGGCCGTGTCCGCCTCGCTTCCGGGCGTTCTCATCGTCGGAGCGATAGAACTTCTCGAAAATGCGTTCCTGATCTTCGAGTGCGACGCCAAGCCCTGTGTCGGATACACGGATCTCGATCGTATCGGCCGTTTCAGATGCGGAGAGACTGACTGTGCCACCGGGCTCGCTGTACTTGATCGCGTTGGCGAGGAGGTTGTTGAGCGCGATGCGCAGCAGGTCCTTGTCCACGGCGACGGCGCTCAACTTTCTCGGCAGCAGCAGGTCGAACGTCAGGTCGCCGGCGCCGGCGCTCTTGGAGATGTGATTGAAGACATCCTTCAACAGATCGCGAAGTCTGACCCTTTGCCGTTCGAGGCTCAGGCTGCCGGTTTCCATCTTGGTGATGTTGAGCATGTTGCTGACGAGCGCGGAGAGCCGTTCGACTTCGTCGTGGATCACGTTGCACGCGTCCACTCTGACGCGCTCGTCCTTGCCGTCCGGACCGAGGAGGAGCTCGCTGTAGAGCGCCAGCGTGTGCAACGGCGTCTTCAGCTCGTGGGCGAGGTGTGCGACGAAGTTCGCCCGGCCTTCTTCTGCCTGCGCCTCCCGGCTCACGTCGCGCAGAACGATCAGGTTGCCGTAAATTTCCCCCGCTTCTCTCGGCGAGAACAGCGGATAGGATTTCATGGCCAATTTTCTCTCCGGCGACCGGAGTGAATTAAACCTGATCGTACTGTCGTCGAAGGCTGTGCCGACGTCCTCTGTGTCGTACTGAGCCAGGTAACTCGACACGGCGGGATCCTTGCACCAGGCGGCCGTTGGCTTACCGACGACGTCTTCCGCGGAGACGCCGAGCAGGATTTCCAGTCTCCGGTTCGCGAACGTGACCTCACCAGTCTCGTTCAGGACCATCACCGCATCGGGCAGCGCTTGGAGAACCGTCTGGATGCGCTCCTTCCGGTACGTCAACAGCTTCTTCGAGGTTTCCAGATTCACTTGCGTGGCTTCGAGGGTCTTGATTCGCCCCTTCGCGAGCTCGATAAACTGGTTGAAACGTTGCATGAAGTCGCCTAGCTCGGGACTCGCCTGAACCTGCACGACACCGAAATGCCCATCGTTCATCAACGTGCTGAGCTCCCGATTAGCGTCGCGCAGCGGCTGAATCTCGCGCCGCAACATCAGATAGAAGAGCGGCGTGAGCATGAAGACCACCAGCGCCAGCGTCGCGAAAAACGGCAGCTGTTGGAAACTTGGGCCGTAGGCCGGCCGGAAGAAACCCAAACGCAGGTTCGCGAGACTGTCGTCAGCACCGATGATGGGCGCGTAGAACTCGATGAGTTCCCGGTCGTAACCCGTTGCAGAAACTATGCGCTCCCCCTGCCAGTTGCTGAGTTCCTCGGGTATCAGGCTCTGTGGGATCACGAAGCCGGGCGCCGTCGCCTCGGCCAGCACCTGGCCCTGGGCGCCGGTCACGATCGCGTAGGCGAAATCCGTGTTCTCCTGACTGGCCCTCAACACACGCAGGGGGCCCTCGGTGGCGGAATCGGGCACCAGCTGCTCGTAGGGCATGCCGGCCAAGATCCTGACCAGGCTCACGCCGCGTATTCGCAGGTCCGCGGTCTGCACGCGATGCTGATAGCCGAATAACAGGCCGACGAGCACGCAAATAACGACCAGTGAGGCGACGATCATCGTCAACCCCGACCGCTCGCCTTTCAATCCATGTATCTGTTTGAATTGCAAGACTTTGTAGATATTTCAAATGATAGGCACGCTAGTCTCCCATGACCCCGGATTCGCTACCGTGACTTCTGTCACGATGCACAAGCGACGCGACGATGTTGGATAATTCGGCCACAGGCGTGGGCACGAGCGGCTCGAATCGTTCTTTGGCCGATCCCATGATGGCCGCGAGACCGAGGACGCCCATCGCGCCATCTCGAAGCGCCGACGACACAGGGACAAGTTCTGAAAATAGCCGCTCAGAGCGGGTAGAATGTCCCCGCGGATCGTTTCACCAAGACGAGCAATGAGGCTGCGGCTGATCGCGACAGCGACGTGTCGGCGGCCGTGCACGAATCGGAGCACTTCACGTCATGAGTTCAGGGCAGTTCGATTTCTCCCTCGCCATCGGCGGCGCCGCAGGCCAGGGCATCGCTACTCCCGGCAACATTCTTGCACGAATTTTTATCAACCGCGGGCTGTGCCTGAATGCGTACAACGCCTATCAGTCCATCGTGCGCGGCGGGCACATCTTCCTGACCATGCGTATCAGCGATCAGAAGATCTACACCCACGGCGATCATCTGGACATGCTGCTGTGTTTGAATCAGGACACCATGGACCGGCACCTCGGGCTGATGGGACCGGGCGGCCGCGTCATCTTCGACAGCGACAAAATCAAACCTGGCGAGGCAGCCGAAGGCGTGCAGCTATGCCCGATATCGATCAAGGAGCTGTCCAAGAAGAGCCGCAGCAAAGTTATCCAGAACACCATCGCGTTGGGCGTCAGCGCCTATCTCCTGGGACTCGAATTCGAATCGCTCGAAAACGCGCTGAAGATGCAGTTCGGCCGAAAGGGCGACGCCGTCATCGAGGAGAACACCACCGCTGCGCGTGCCGGCTACGACTACGCCGCGGAGAACTTCGAGGGTTACCCCGAGCCCATCGCCAAAGGACCCAAGCGCTTGGCGCTGTGGACCGGGAACGAGGCCCTGGCGATGGGCGGCGCGGCCGCCGGCGTGAAGTTCTACACGGCCTACCCCATGAGCCCCGCGACCGGCGTGCTGCATTGGATGGCGCAGAACGCACGCGACCTCGGCATCATGGTGCGCCAGGCGGAAGATGAGATCGCCGTGGCCAACATAGCGATCGGTGCGGCGCACGTCGGCGCTCGAGCCATGAGCGCGACTTCTGGCGGCGGGTTTGCGCTCATGACCGAGGCCATCGGAGCGGCGGCGATGATGGAAATCCCCGTCGTGTTCATCAACGTGCAACGCGCCGGGCCCTCCACTGGGGTACCCACCAAGACCGAGCAGGGAGATCTTTGGCAGGTGCTGGGTGCGAGCCAGGGTGACTTCGAGCGGTTGATTGTCGCGCCGACGGACGCGCTCGATGCGTTCAGGATCATCCCCGAGCTCTTCAATCTCTGCGACCAGCATCAATGCCCCGGCATCGTCATCTCAGACTTGTTGATATCCGAGGGCACCTTCAGCGTCGATCCCGACGACCTGGATTTTCAGCCCGACATCGACCGCGGCGAACTCATTAGCGATGGCGCGGGAAATGGCGAGTACCTGCGCTATGCGAACACCGAGAGCGGCATCTCGCCGCGCGCGTTGCCGGGGCTCAAGGGCTACGTGCACATCGTGGCGACGGACGAGCACGACGAGGACGGCGTACTCATCAGCGACGAGTACACCAACCCACACAAGCGCCGGCGCATGGTCGAGAAACGGGCGCGAAAAATCGCCAATATTGTTACCAAGATCGCGCCACCCACGCTCGAGGGACCTGCGAATGCCGAGGTGACGCTGATCGGCTGGGGCTCGACCCATGGCGTGATCAAGGAAGCGATTGAACAGCTCGCCGAGAAGGGCGTGACGGCGAACCACCTGTCGGTTCGGTGGATCGTGCCGTTTCACGTCCAGGCGGTGACCGACATCATCAACAACGCCAAGCGCACGATCATCGTCGAGAATAGTTATTCGGGACAGTTCCACCGCTATCTGCGCAGCGAAACGGGACTGTCGGTCGACGGGCATATTCGCAAGTACGATGGCGAGCCGTTCATGCCGCATCACGTGGTCGATGGCGTTTTGGAACAGGTGGCGGGCAAGACGAATCACTACGTCCCGCTACAGGAAATCATGGTTTAGAGGGATCCCACAATGGACGGAGTAGATACCAGACAACTCGTTCTCGACCCGCAGAAGGCGAGTGACTTCAAGGGCAAGGTGGATCCGGACTGGTGCGCCGGCTGCGGGGACTTCGGCGTGCTCAACAGCCTGCGCAAGGCGTGTATCGAGCTGGGGCTCAAGCCGCATGAGATCCTCACCGTCAGCGGCATCGGCTGTTCATCGAACTTTCCAGGCTATTTCAACTCCTACGGCATGCACACGCTGCACGGGCGTTCACTGGCGGTGGCGACCGGCGCGAAGATGGCGAACCACGAACTGACCGTGATCGTGACGGGCGGGGACGGCGACGGTTTCGGCATCGGCGGTAACCACTTTACCCACACCGCACGACGCAACGTCGACTTGACCTACATCGTCATGGACAACGAGATCTACGGCCTCACCACCGGTCAGGTGTCTCCCACCAGCGCACTGAACATGAAGACCAAGAGCACGCCATTCGGGAACGTCGAGTTTACGTTCAATCCGGTGACGTCGGCCATCATGAACGGCGCCACCTTCGTCGCCCGCGGTTTCAGCTCCGACACCAAACACTTGTCCATGCTGATGCAGCAGGCCATCGAGCATAAGGGCTTCGCGCTCCTCACCGTGTTTAGCCCCTGCCTTACCTTCAACCACGACAACACCGTCGAGTTCTTTAAGCCGCGCATCAAGAGACTCGAGGACGAGGACCACGACACGAGCGACTGGAAAGCCGCGTGCGAGAAGGCCCTGCTCTGGGGGGACACGATTTACACCGGGCTGTTCCTGCAAGTGACAGACCGCCTATCATTGGATGCGGCCGAGCCGGTGCTCGCCGAGGGGGGCGCCCTCAGCCGTCGCCCGCTGGGCCTGAGCAAGGAACAGGGGGAGAAGATTCTTAACCGGATGATGTAGCCCGCCGGCGCCACTGGCTCGTCAGATCTTCACCACCAGACCGAAAGCGATGAGTTTCTTCAGTGATTCCAGCGCCAGCGCTGCATCGATGTCGCCGAACGCCTCGAGGCTGAATGGCACGCCCGACAACGCGATTTCCAGTCCTGGCACGGCTGCGCGCTCGAACTTCACTTCACCCTCCGGGCCGATCAGGAGCGCCGCCTCATCGTTGTAACGAAGGCGAGCGGGCACGTGTTGACGCCTCCGGAATCGATCCCGCGGTTCGATGGCCTCTGTCGCCGAGAGGATCCCACCACGTGTCACCGCTGAACGCGACCGGATAAAGTTCTCGACGAATAGCTCGAAGGTCTCATTGAAGTTCGCTTCTTTGGCGAAACTCTCGATCAAGTCGCGAAAATACGCCTCAGCGTCAGCTCGCACATAGTCGTCTCGTGCGAATCCGTACGGTAGGCTGCGCCGGAATCTCGGTTCACGCAGTGCGACTTCCGACACCGCCTCGAGCATCAAGTCGGCCCACGTCTTCACGATAACGCCGACGGTAATGTGCAGCGACGGTTCGCTGCCAGTTGCAACCGCATCGTGCATGAGTCCACGTGGGAGATAGGCGCACTCGCCAGCCTTTAGAAGAAATTCATGGACCGGATCACCGGCCTCGTGAACATCGGAGTGAAAACGTTCGCCACGATACGGATTCTCGATGGGTGTCGAGTAGAACTTCCAGTTTTTCTCTCCTGACACCTGCACGATAAAGACGTCGTGATCGTCGTAATGCGTGCGGAACCCTTGCGAGTCGGGTGGCGTCAGGTAGGCGTTGGTCTGAATATGCGAGCACAAGCACTCTTCGAGCGCGCGACAGAACTCGGCCAGCGTGGCGTCGAGTTGGTGTAGGTGCGGAAGGATGATCGTCGCGCCCTGCTGATAGTGGCGAACGACCGCGCCCCGGTCGACGACGCCGTCTTTGTGCGTGAAATCGCCGACCTGCATACGCGGCTCGGCACGAGCCATTTCGAGAGAGTCGGCCGACAAATCAACGCCAGCCAGTATCTCATCAATTCGATCGACTGAAAGCAGGCCCGCATAGCGATCGGGCTCGTCCCGCTTAGCATGCAGTGCTTTCCGTTCGTAGTAGTCGGCGAAAAACGTCTCGGCCGCGATCGGTGCAATCAGGGCTGCAAGCGGATCGTCAATCCACAGGGGCTCGGGCATCGTTGTCTGTTGGTCTTGCGACTCAGGTCGTGAGTGAGATGGACACGTTACACGGCGTCGACGCGAATGCCTATGCCCTCGTTGTAGCGCGTTCCCTCGAGACTGCTGTTTCAGCGACCGCGGCCGTTGCCGGCCCGGTCGTTCGCGTCGGAGTCGGTGATCCCGCTGGTGTAACCGCCACGGCCGTTACTGGCGCGGTCGTTCGCATCGGAATCCGTGAGACCGCTGGCGCGGCTGTAACCACCTCGCCCATACCCGGCGCGATCATTGGCGTCGGAGTCGGTGAGCCCGGTGCCGCGGCCGTTGCCGGCCCGGTCGTTCGAATCGGAATCCGTCAGACCACTGGTGCGGACACCGCGACCGTTGCCGACTCGGTCGTTCGAATCGGAATCCGTCAGGCCGCTGGTGTAACCGCCGTGGCCGTTCCCGGCCCGGTCGTTCGAATCGGAATCCGTCAGGCCGCTCGTGTAACCGCCGCGACCGTCCCCGGCCCGGTCGTTCGAATCGGAATCCGTCAGGCCGCTCGTGTATCCGCCGCGGCCGCTCCCGGCGCGATCGTTCGAATCGGAATCCGTGAGACCGCTGGTATATCCGCCGCGGCCGTAGCCGCTGCGGTCATTGGCATCAGAGTCGGTGAGCCCGCTACCGCGGCCGTTGCCGGCCCAGTCATTCGCGTCAGAATCCGTTAGCCCGCTACCGCGGCCATAGCCGACCCGGTCGTTCGAGTCGGAGTCTGTGACCTGTGCCAGTGCAGTATTCCCACCGATCAACGAACCCATATACGTGGCGGCTGCGCCGGATACCAATTCCAGAAAGGATCTGCGGGATAGTCGTTTCTTCTGAGACATGCGCAAGCTCGCTGTGCGTACCCGGACTCGGGACAATTGACGAGACGGTAGGGAAATTCAGACGATTTTTCGTGGATGTCGCTCACATTTTCGAGATCGACGTCCGCGATGAGAATCAATCTCAAGTTGACGACTCTGGGGAGCGCGCTCCCGGCTACGACGAGTCAGGCATCGTGGTGGAATGTCGTTACAATGTTCGGCCCCACGTTGGAAGGCGATGAGGTCGTCGTGAAATCGACCGATTGCGATCATTCCGACGCTTTGTCACGCATCAAAGTGACGGCGTTACTGATAGCGAGTTGTGTCCCGTTCTCGACCGGCGCTCAGGAGGGCCCCGCCGCACTCGAGACGCTGGTCGTCTCCGGCACTCGCGTCCCGGATAGCGCGAACCGACCGGGTACGATCACGATTCTGGACGCGGCCTTGATCGAATTGCGCAACGACAGCAATGTGCTGGATCTTCTGTCCGACGTACCCGGTGTCCACGTTAATCTTCCAGGCGGCCGCGGCAACGTCGGCGAAGTATTTCTACGCGGCGGTGAGGCAAACTTCACCGTCGTGCTGATCGATGGAATTCAGGTCAATGACCCGACCAATACCCGCGGAGGTTCATTCGATTTCTCGACACTGAACATCGATGACATCGAGCGAATAGAAGTTCTGCGGGGCCCCTCCTCCTCCGTCTACGGTTCTGATGGGCTGAGCGGCGTAATCAACATCGTTACGCATGGCGGCACCGACGCATTGACGGGCATGGCCGATGCTGAGATCGGCGGCGGGGATTATCAGCGGGGAGGCTTACGCATCAGCGGTCCAGCAGCCGGGTCCAGCCGTTTCAGTGTCGCCGTGGGCATCATCGAGGACGGAGGATCCGAGTCGCCCGACCGGTTCCGGAGCGACTCCGTTACGGCCAAACTGGATCTTGCCGAGGACAGTCGCACCAGCGTTTCGATCTACATGCGCCACGCAACCGCGGATTCGAGCGGCTTTCCCGACAGCAGCGGTGGACCGCGACTCGCCGTGATACGAGAGAAGGCCAGCCGAGAGTCCGAGGACAATGCGCTGAGCCTGGCGCTGACATCGCGCTTGTCGCAGCGGACAAACCTCCACTTCGCCGCGACCGCCTACGAGCATCAGGAACAGACCGTCTCGCCCGGCGTCGCGCCTGCTAGCGGGGCCGGTATTCCGGCGAATCGAACTGACAACGACTTCTCTCGGCTCGCGCTCAATCTGTTTCTACGGTCCGAACTGACGGACGGTATCGACGCGGCTTTCGGTCTTGGCTATCAACAGGAACGCGGCAAAGGCGACGGCCAAATCACGCTGGCACCGCAGTTCGTCCTACCCACCCGATATGCGCTGTCCCGCGACGACCTCAGCGTGTACGGGGAGCTTGCAGTCAGCACTGACGGCGGCCTCGGGCTCGTCGCCGGGCTCAGAACGGACGACATGGAGACGGTCGGGCGAGAAACGACCGGTAGGCTCGCGTTGGAGTACGCCTTTCCCGATGATCGCGTACGCGTTCGACTCGGTTGGGGAAACGCGTTCAAAGCACCGAGCCTGTTCGCGCTGGCAGACCCGCTGGTAGGCAATCCTGGCTTGCGGCCGGAATTCGTAAAGAGCTGGGAGATCGGTCTCGACCTGCAACTGCTAGACGATACGCTGCGTTGGCAGATCACGGCATTTCGGCAACGTTTCAAAGACCTGATCGACTTTGACTTCGATACTTTCCGCACGGTGAATCGGAGCCGCGTCAACACCAACGGTGTCGAACTCGGCGGCCAGTATCAGCCGACGGAACGGTTGTCCTTGACCGCGCACGCCACCTACACCGACATCGACGTGCTCGAGAGCGCCGTGACGCTGCGGCAACGCCCCGACCTGCGCGGTGGGATCGGACTTCTCTGGACGATCTACGACTCGTTGACGGCTCACGCCGGCTGGCAGTACATCGGCGAGAGATTCGACTCATCGATCCCGACAGGGGCGCAGCAGCTACCCAGTTATTCTCGGCTCGACCTGACGGTGACGTGGAAGCTCGGGGACACGACTCGACTGAGTTTCGCCGTCGATAACATCACGGATGCGGACTACGAAGAGGCGATCGGCTTCCCCGCAGTCGGCCGGCGCGTCAGACTTTCCGCGCAGATATCGCTCGGCCAGCACTGACGATCAGTGCAGCGTGTTCTTTAGTATCAGGATAGGCGGTCCGGTCTCCACCAACTCGCTGTACAAATCCATGTGAGCAAACATGCCGGTCGGGATATAACCGCCGCCAAGTACGACATCGATGTCGTCGTCGCCATCGACGTCACCGATATCCATCGTCATCCAACGGCCGCGCATGACTTGCCCGTTGGTAAACGCTGAAAAATTCAATCCGCCTTGATTTTCGAGATAGATGAACGACTCGCGTGCTCCGGATGAAAAATCCGGATAAAAAGCAATGGCAACGATATCCAGATCACCGTCACCATCGAAGTCGGCCGACTTCGCGATAAATGCGCCGTACAGCGGGTAGAAAAAGACCTCCTCGAACAGATAGTCGCCGCGATTCAAGTAGATTCGGAGCCCATGGTAGCTCTTGTTCGTGTTGTAGGGATCCGAATCGACATTGTCCCCATTGACGACCAGGACATCCATCGCGCCGTCGGCATTGAAATCCTGCAACTCGAAATAGGTATGCCCATACGCCGGGTGTGTGACGAAGATCGTGTGAAGTTCGAACTGATTGTCACCCTGGTTCTCAAGAATGTGCAGCCCCTCACGGGCGTCCGACAGCAGGACCATGATGTCGAGCAAACCGTCGCCGTTGAAATCGTAAGGCTCGGTCTTCACGGCGCCGGGAAGAGCCATGAGTACGTGCTCCTCGAAACTGCCGTCGGGCTGCGACTCATACCAGGAGACGTTGCCCACAACTGCGCCGAATCCAGAGACGATAAAATCCGGCCGACCGTCATCGTTCAGGTCCAGGACGTTCATGTCCGCCATGCGAAAGAGGTTATCGACGACCACGTCGAATTGAGGAGCCGCCATAGATAGTTTGGTCAAGTCGATCGCGGCGATGTGTGCCACTCGCTCCAGCGACGGCCTCGTCGCCAGGAGATCGCCGATCGAGCCCACGTAGGCCATGTCGGCGACAAATTCGATATCGACTGGGGAGAGGGGTCGGGATGCGCGCATCGGTCCCGCCGTCACACGCCCGTCTCCATCGAGTATCGTCAGCGTCTGAGCACCGCTGTCACCGACATAAATTTCGCCCGTGCTTTCCCTGATCCGGATCAACGTCGTTACCGCAACCGGTATCGGATAATCGACCTGAACGACTTCGAATCGCGGCAACTGCCAGCGCAGCTCGGGCCGGTCTGCCTGCGGCAGCGGCTCGACCGGCGCCGATTCGATGTAGTAATGCCGCAGCGCGTCCCAGTCGCTTTCCTCCAGGGCCGCGCCACTCGGCAGCGCGTTCTCGCGTTCGAGGATTTCGTGCCGGGACGAGACGTTTTCCTGCGCGAATTCGGGATGATCGGCGAGGTAGTCGAGATTTTCCATGCCCAACCAGAAGCCCATGTAACCGAGCGCTGCCTCCCAACTTCTCTTCGGCAAGATGTCGGGGGCTGGCTCGAGGTGGCAGGCAACACAATACTGTCCCGCGAGTTCCTCCCCACGTGTCAACAGGCGTTCGTAGTCACGATTCTGTGTCCAATGCTGAGCCAACACCGCGGCCACGATAACCCCAGCGACACTCAGACCAGCAATGCTTCCGAACGCTGTTGGTTTAGACACGCTCGAACCTTCCGGAGTTTCCGCCCTGAGCCACATCGCAGCGGCGCGCAACCGAGCGCTGCGCCAGCGAGGCTGGTCGTGCCATTGTTCTTCTCCTGTGGGCCCGGACCGGTAGCAAAAGTTTAGACGCGCCTGCCGCTCTCGGCAAGGCCGGCTCGCGCTAGGGTGCGCAGCTGAAACTTCGAACTCCACGCCTGCCACGGAATCGGCGGATTCGGGCTACGGCGACAAGTTTTTCCGCCTCGGTGAAAGATGCCCCCCTCAGGCGTCGCTGCGAACCCTGTAAGACGTTGACGTTACGGAATTTTTGGGCGATTAACTTGTCATAATGCCAGGGCCTGATGAAATGACCCGGCCGGGCCAGTTGACCTTACTAATTCGCAGACCGAGTCGTACAATGAGGATCATGCGGATCAGCCGTCATCGTAACGTCATCACAGGCCTACTCGGAGCGCTCGTGGGCACCTACCTCGTTGGTTGCGCTTCCGTTGTGACTGTCGAAGCCGACTTTCCGGCGCCCCTCGTCGAGACGCTCCCGGTCCGCGTCGGCCTTTATTTCGATGAAGCACTAACGAGCTATGAATACTTCGAGAAGATCCCACAGCAGGCCACCTGGACGATTCACCTAGGTAGGGCAAACGAGCTTATGCTCGGTGGGCTCTTCGCCGGCATGTTCCTCGAGACACGCGCGGTGAACGAACTGCCGCTCACGTCGGCGGATCGCTATCGTTTGGACGGCGTTCTACGGCCCGAACTGGAAAAATTCGAGTTCGAGGTTCCCATCAGCAAGCGTGATGAATTTGTCGAAGTCTGGATGCAGTATCGGCTGAGGCTCTACGAACCCGATGGCGCCCTGGTCGCAGAATGGCCCGTAAGCGGCTATGGCAAAGCAGAACTCGGCAAAAAGGAAGAGGCGCTCCAGCAAGCGACGATCGTTGCGATGCGCGAAGTCGGTGCCGTCATTTCGACACGATTTGCCGAACAACCAGAGATCGAGTACTGGCTTCAGGAGAGGCGAAATGCGGCGGCGTTGTCGGCAGAAGTCCCAGTCACCGATTAGCGTCGTGCAGACACAGAAGCTCTGTGCCGGGCTGGTGTTGGCGAGCTTCCTTGGCGCGTGTAGCGTGACCGCGCGGATAGAACCGTACAAGCAGACGAATAGTGTCATTCAGGAGGGGGAGCAAGTCGTTATCCTCGCTCGCAAGCACCACGCATCGCATGAGACGGAAGCTGACTTCGTTGAATGCATCAGTAAGGCCCTGGCCGATGGCCGCGACGGTCTCGAGGTTCACTCCAGCGTCCAGTTCGAGGATGAGCTCTATCCGTGGTTCGAGCCATCCCTGGCACCGTTAAGTATGGACGAATTCAACGAGCTTCTAGAGAAACCCGGCGTCCTGGACCGCGTTCAGGCCACCGGCGTCCGCTTCGTCGTGTGGCTGGACGGCTCTACGGATCGAACGGCCAGCGGCGGTGGCATCAGCTGCGCTGCCGGCATCGGCGGCGCAGGCTGCGTGGGACTCGCCTGGTGGGAAGATGACGCACGCTATGACGCGACAATCTGGGACCTGCAGGAACTCAATACCGCCGGGACGATCTACGCGGACTTCCTCGGCCGCTCGGTCATGCCCGCCCTCATCATACCGATCCCGCTGATCGTCAGGCCCAAGGCGCGGGCCTGCAAGGGACTCACGGAACAGCTCAGACTATTTCTGACGTCGCCGTTCGGCTACGGAGCCGGCCCCGAACTCGGCTAGCCCAGCGATCACATCAATCGAATGACGTCGAGATAGCGCGGTGCGCTGAGTTCGCCGTCGTCCGCGAAGGCTGTCGGCTGTGTCGTTGCACTACGCTCTACAAGCCTCCTACACTCGACGCCCACCTCCCATCGCTGGGTACTCGATGAACGACCGCCATGACTTAGAGCTCGTTCTCCGTTCAGGAGTACCCATTATCGTCGTCGAGACGGTTGCGGAAGGCCGCTTCCTGGAGATGCTTCGCCAGCTCGTCGTGGAAAGCCCGGCGGAAAATTACCGGCCGCTGTTCAAGTGGTCGGTGACCGATGGCCTACAGCGCATGGATCTCGATCTCGAACCGCAACGATTCAATGTCGAGCCGGCGGACGTCCTGCGCCATATTCGCGCCGTGAAACAACCCGGCCTCTACGCGCTGTTGGACTTCCATCCCTACCTCGAGGATCCCGTCAATGTACGGCTGATGAAGGACATCGCCGTGGACGGCGCGAAGAAGGGCAAGACAATCCTGCTGGTCAGCCACGAGATCGAATTACCAGCCGAGATCCGGAGTTTCAGCGCGCACTTCAAGATGAAGCTGCCCAGCGCAGCGCAACGCAAAAAAGCGATCGAGGCACTGATCGCCGAGCATCGTAAACAGAATCCCGCGCGCGAGATTACCGTCGATCCCGAAGCCCTCGATCTACTCGTCAGGAACCTCCGCGGCCTGACGCTTGCCGACACGGCGCGCCTCGCCAGGTACGCGATCTATGACGATGACGCGATTACGGCGAGCGACATCCAAGCCGTGATGCGTGCCAAATACGAGCTACTGAATCAGCGCGGCGTCCTGAGCTACGAATACGATACGGCAGCATTCGGCGATGTGGCCGGGTTTCGCAATCTGAAAGTCTGGTTGAACCAACGCAAGCTCGCCTTCTCAAGCAACAGGCCCGAGAAGCTCGACCCGCCCAAGGGCATCCTGCTGATCGGCGTCCAGGGCTGTGGCAAGAGTCTCGCAGCCAAAGCGGCCGCCGGCGTATTCGGGGTGCCGTTGCTGCGACTGGACTTCGGCACCCTTTACAACAAATATCACGGCGAAACTGAGAAGAATTTGCGCGACTCGCTGCAGACCGCTGAGATCATGAGCCCCTGCGTGCTTTGGATCGACGAACTCGAGAAGGGACTGGCAACCGGCCAGGGTGACTCGGGCACCTCGAGGCGAGTCCTGGGCACACTCCTTACCTGGATGGCGGAGCGTAACTCCGACGTGCTTCTGGTCGCGACCGCCAACAACATCTCGGAATTACCCCCTGAGTTAGTCAGGAAGGGGCGTTTCGATGAGATTTTCTTTGTCGACTTACCCTCGCCAACCGCTCGCGGCGAGATTCTTCGCATCCATCTGAACAAACGGGATCTCGACGCCAGCCAGTTCGACCTGCCGCAGCTCGTTGGTGTGACCGACGGTTTCTCAGGCGCTGAGATCGAACAGGGCATTGTTTCGGCGCTCTACGCCGCTCATTCACTAAGTCAGGAACCGAAGGCGGCTCATCTCGCGAGCGAGTTCCGCAGGACGCGGCCTCTGTCGGTCGTCATGGCCGAACGTGTCACGGCACTACGAGACTGGGCTCAGGACCGAACCGTACCGGCAGGCTAGCGTGGCATAATCGTCGCGCAACCCGGTTGGATCTGTTAGGGAATATGCGCCGCACGAAATCTCGGCTGAGGAAAGAACTGCTTCTGGCTGCCGCGCTGCTGAGCTGTGGCCTGTTGCCGCTGCCCGTTGTCGTGTATTGGGTCGGCAGCCGCGTCGTGGGCGAGTATTCCGCCGAGAGTGGCCTCTGGGGCCTGATATGGAATGTCTGGTCGGATCTCGCGGCCGGCAACGTGCTGGCATGGATACTCGTCGTCAGCCCTTATCTGCTCATTCAGCTACTGCGCGTCGGCAGAGCGCTGTGGCGGCACAAACCCGGTGTGAGCGACGTCACAGTTTCACATATAAATCAATAGTTTGTAGCCGATGTACGCAGTATAATCTCGGTCGTTGAGTAACGGAACTTGGGAAGCTGACTCGGGTGAGACGACATGCTTAGATTCCTACAGCGTCTGCTGGGGTGGAACTCACACCCTACCGAATCGCACCCAGAGGGTGATGAACGGCGCCGGGAGCCCCGGACTTCGGTCACGTC
>SMVA01042480.1_pt1 | contig 51812 bp, 45 predicted proteins | sample 2456451 | NCBI WGS metagenome assembly SMVA01 (sample SAMN11095933, study PRJNA526329) | marine sediment metagenome | biome: Marine sediment; feature: Surficial sediment; material: Deep marine sediment; isolation source: Hadal surficial sediment | place: Pacific Ocean | collected 2014-05 | depth...
AACCGCCAGGCTGAGTTGAGGTTTGTTCATGCCTTCAGCCTTTTGGCAGGCCAAGCACCCGCTCGCCGACAATATTGGCTTGCACCTGGCTCGTCCCACCGCCGATGGTTGCCGAGAATGCGTTCAAGTACGAGCGCTGCCACTTGCCACCGGCCACCGCATCGCGGTCGCCTACCCACAGCGCGCCATTGGCGCCCTGCAGAGAGATGGCAAACTGGCACAGCCGTCGGCGCAACTCCGTGCCCCGCAATTTTCCGGACAACGCAATCGATCCTGGCCGCTCTGAACAAAGCGCGGCAACGCGGCTGCGCGATTCGCATAAACGATCGCCTTGCTCTTCGATCAGAAACTTCACCAGTTCATCGCGTATATGAGGATCTTCGATAGCGGGCCGTCCATCGCGCATGGCGTGGTGAGCGAGTTCCACAACATCGGCAACGCGCACGACGACCATGCTCAAACCACCCGCCTGGCCACCCGCCGCGCCGCGTTCGAAGGTGAGCGTGGACATGGCGATCTGCCAACCTTGCCCTTCCGTTCCCATGAGGCAGCTTGCCGGGATGCGCGCATCTTCAAAAAAAGTCTGGGTAAAACCGTATTCACCCGTGAGCTTCTGGATCGGTTGCACCCGCACGCCGGGCACATCCATCGGAGCGAGAAAATAACTCAAGCCGGCGTATTTGTTCTCGGCAGCAAAGTCGGTGCGGGCGAGGAGGATCATGTGTTTCGCATAGCTGCCGAGGCTCGTCCAGATCTTGGAGCCATTTATCACGTACTCATCGCCATCTCGAACGGCTTTGGTCTGGGCATTGCCGAGGTCCGACCCGTTATCCGGCTCTGAGAAACCCTGGCACCAGATCTCCTCGGCACTCAAGATCTTCTGGATATAGCGTTGCTTCTCATCCTCGGTGCCAATGGCCAGAATCAACGGCCCCGCCCAGTTCAGCCCGATCGTATTGGTCATGAACGGAACGTTGAGCCTGGCCATCTCGGCTGTGACGATGTCCTGATACACCTGCTCCCGACCGCCGCCGCCATATTCTTTCGGCCACGCCATGCCGAGATAACCCGCTTCATATACCTGCTGTTGCCAATCGCGCAGATAGTGAAACTGAGAATCACTACCCACTTCCATGAAAGACTCGGGTAATAGAAAGTCCGGTTCCGGGGGGCGATTCTCCCTCAGCCAGGCGACAACTTCGGCGCGAAACTCATCCAGCTCGTTCATGAAGGGTTCCTCATGTCACGCCTTGGTTAAGTGCAACCGGCGCTTCGATGTATTTTGACCGCAGATACTCTCCCAACGATTTCGCCTGCCCGTCCAGGCGGTTATTGGACGAAACACCGTCGCGGAGAATGCCATGGATGTAGAAATTCACCGCCTTCAGATTCGGCAGGTCATACCGGTCGATCTCGTATTCGGCGGTATCGGGTAACAGACGCTTGAGTTCATCTACCGTGAGGTAGTCGTGCAGAAACGCAAAAGCTTCGTCGGTCTTCGCCCAGACGCCAAGATTGGCACATCCACCTTTGTCTCCGGAACGTGTTCCAAACAGACGACCGAACGGAATGCGATGTGTCTCACCCCGAGGGGCCGGGGCAATTTCGACGGGGGTCTGCTGATAATAGATCTCCTCCAGGCCCAGCTGGCTCGTTGGCACCACCTCCGTCACTTCACCTTTACAGTGAAGCCGTTCGATGATGTGTTTGCCGTCCACCAGCGCCGGCCAGTAAACGATAACGGGGCCACCCGCACCGACCAGGGAACGACCCGTGAAACCCGGGTAATTGGCTAGCGCAAGCTCAACCATCTTCGCCGAAAACATCCGGCCTACGAGCTTCGGATCTTGGGAACGAACGTTGATTCTCAACGAAGCAAAAGCCTCTTCATTGGTGTCGGGATCTATTTTGTCGCTGCGGATGAGCTGAATTTCCACCTCGTCGAACTGTTCCCGACCGCCGAGGCCGTGGAACAGCGCGTCCGTGAAAATCTCTGCCTTTGCTTCGATGTCCAGACCCGTCAAAAAAACCTCTGTGCCGTTGCTGAATCCGCCCGCGGTATTGATGCACACTTTGTGTGTCGGTGGCGGGCTGGAACCTCGGCAACCGCTGACCCGCACTCGATCATCACCCACTTGCTCGATCTTGAGGGTGTCAAAGTGCGCAATCACATCCGGATTCAGGTACGCGGGTGTCGAGATTTCGTAAAGAAGCTGAGCGGTAACGGTGCCGACGGACACCAGGCCGCCGGTGCCCGGATGTTTTGTCACGGTAAAGCTGCCGTCAGCGGAAATTTCCGCGATCGGAAAGCCGACGTCGCGAAAACTTCCTACCTCCTGAAAGAACGAATAGTTGCCGCCCGTCGCCTGTGCACCACACTCGATGATGTGACCGGCCGCCAGAGCACCGGCTAGGGCATCGTAATTGTGTCGTTCCCAACCGAATTTCCAGGCAGCGGGGCCGATGACCACGGCGGCATCGGTCACCCTGGGACAGATCACCACATCGGCACCCTGATCCAGGGCTTCTTTGATCGCCCAGCCACCCAGGTAGGCGTTGGCGGTGAGTGGCCGATTGCCGGAATCGGCCAGTGTCACCCCGCGATCGATATTGACGAAGGCTTCTCCGGCTGCCTGCAACTCCCCAAGGCGCGGTATCAGGTCGTCCCCGTCGATATAGGCAACCGTCGCGGTAAGCCCCAACTCCGCGAGCATGGCTTCTATCTCATCCGCCATGCCTGCAGGATTGAGCCCACCCGCATTGCTCACGATCTTGATGCCTTTTTCCAGGCACGGTTTGATCACTTCCCGAAGCTGTTTCAGGAAGGTGCCAACGTAACCCGACTTCTCACCGCGCTGCTGCTTCTGGTTATATAGAATTGCCATCGTCAATTCGGCAAGGTAATCGCCAGTGAGGACGTCGATCGGGCCTCCTTCAACCATCTCTCTTGCTGCAGAGAGCCGATCACCATAAAAGCCGCTGCAATTGGCGACGCGGAGTATCTGTTGCTCGTGTGCCTGGGTAATCGACATTCCCCCCCCTGTTCCTGCTAGCGTGCTGCCGCTAACGCGTAAAGTAAATCCACGTAGAATTTTTCTACCTCGGCAAGGCCCGCAATACGACTGCCGGCAACCGGTTCAATCACCATAAATTCGTTTGGCGCGTGGGCACCGGCACCCATGCCCATTCCAGCCGCAATGAGCGGCAGCCCGAGATCGGTAAATACATAATACGGCGCACTTCCGGCGATGCGAACGCTAACCGAGGGAATGCTGCCGTGTTTATTGAAAACACCGATAACCGCGCGCACCAGCGGGGTGTCAACCGACGTCTGTGCCGGTGGATACCCGGAGATTTTGCGAAGCACGATGTCATCGAAGCCATTGGCATCGAGATGGGCGCGAATCAGGCGTAACGCTTCGTCCGGTGTCTGGTTGGGAACAAGCCGTGAGTCGAGCTTGGCGGTCGCCTTATGTGGAAGGATGGTCTTGACCCCCTCCCCGGTGTATCCGCCCCAGATGCCGTCGATGTTCAATGTGGTGCCAAAGGTCAAGCTCGCGAGTGACCTGCGCCCCGTGATTCCATCGATCCACTCGGCGATACCGAATCCTTCGCGAACGTCAGCTTCGCGCCGCTGCCAACCGGCAACTGTCCCGTTGAATATCCACACCTCCTCTTCCGAGGGGGGACGGATGGCATCGTAATAGCCCGGAACTTCGATGACATTGCCATCGTCGGTGGTCAGCGAGGCGAGGGCCTGAACCAGACGCCAGGCGGGCGCATCGGCAATTGCCTTGTAGGAGCCGTGAATCTCGGCGTTCGCCGGTCCGCCTGAGGCGGCACCGTTTGCTTCGAGTTCGAAGTACACGATCCCCTTCACGCCGAGAAATAAACTGACGTCTCCACTCGGTGTTTGACTGTTGAACGGGAAGAACACCCCGTCGGCCGTCCTGAGACGCTCGGCGTAACCGTCGACAATCTCCGGAAAGTTGGGGGAACCGAGCTCCTCTTCGCCTTCGGCCAGCACCATCAGATTGACCGGAAGCGTCCCCTCAACGGCGATAATCGAGGCAAGCGCGTTGAGGAACGCGCGTTCGGGACCTTTCTGATTGGTGGCGGCGCGCGCCATCAGCACCTTCCCGAGGGGATGGTCGACGACTTCACCGGCAAAAGGCTCGACCCGCCAATCCTCTGGATTGACCGGCTGGACGTCGTACATCATGTAGATCACGAGGGTTTTCTCGGCTTGCGCGTCGTAATAACCCCAGACACCCGGGTGTCCCGCACTTGCAACGAGGGCGACCTCGCTGAAACCGAGGGATTCCAGATCCGAGGCGAGCAGCCGTGCCATGGCCTGCACGCCAACGTTCTGGGCACTGATGGACTTCTGGCGTACCCAGCGCACCAGGTGGGAAAGATGAGCTTCCAGATTCTCATCGATGTGGGCATAAACTAAAACGTGCTCGCCTTGATATGCAGGAACGCTCGAGGCATCGAATCCTTCCGCCTCCGGAACCTGGATTTCCTGGCTCTTGACGTTGGCACCCGCCAGCAGCCAAACCATCACCAGCCCCAACTTGCATGTGTTCAAAAGAATCCCCTTCAAGATGCGCTATTGATCGGTAGCTCGTGTTCGTTCACATTCCACTTTAAATAACAAGAGCGAACAGCACCTCAGTATGAGCAATATCGACCGCGATCACGAACAGGGCCTCGAAGACGTCCAACAACTGGGGCTCTTTGCCGCCATCGGAAGCCTCGGTTACGTATTCTGGGTTGTCGGCGGAATGGAGATGGTTGAACGCCTCGCTTATTACGGGGTGCGGGCGGTTTCCGGTCTCTATGCGACAGCACCCCTATCCGAAGGAGGTCTTGGGGTATCCGCGGTAGATCTTGGCTCCATATTTTTCATCTGGGCTCTGTTTCAATCTCTCGTACCGGCACTGGTGGGCGGTTTGTCCGATCGCCTTGGCTACAAGCTGACGATCTTCATCTCCACCGTCGTCAAAATCGTGGCCTATCTGATCATGGCAATCTATCCGTCCTACGAAGGCTTCGTGATCGGCGCAATCATACTCGCCACTGGCACGGGAATTTTCAAACCGGGCATACAGGGCACGCTGGTCAAAACCACAAGCCGCGAGAACAGCTCGATGGCCTGGGGTATTTTCTATCAAACCGTCAACATCGGCGGCTGGATGGGGCCGTTGCTTGCTGCGCAACTCAGGCAGCTCGCCTGGTCGAATCTGTTTTTCGCCTGCGCCGCGATCATCTCCATCAACTTCCTGCTGCTGCTCATCTACAAGGAACCCAACATCGAAGAGCGGCTCGCGCGCAAACGCAGTATCGAAGCGGGCGAAACGAAACAGCAGAACCTCGTCTGGGAGTCGCTCAAGGAACTCATGCAGCCGACTCTGTGGGTATTTCTCGTCGTCATGATGGGATTCTGGTTCATGTTCAATGCACTGTTCGACGTGCTGCCGCTGTACATTCGCGACTGGGTGAATACCGAAACGATCGTACAGGACCTGTTCGGTCCCGGGGGTGTCTCCAATTCGGCCGTCATCTTTCTGCTCGGCATGAGCAACGATGGCACCCGGATCATGCCCGAAGGTCTGCTCAACCTGAACGCGGCCCTGATCATGATCACCTGCTTCCTGTTCGCCCAGCTCAGCGGCAAGCTGCGAGCGATCAACAGCATGATCGTTGGCACGCTCATGACCGCGGTTGCGTTTATCCTCATCGGTTGGACCAGTGCCGCCTGGGCCTGCCTCATCGGCATTCTCGTTTTCAGCGTGGGCGAGATGCTCTCCAGCCCGAAATTTCTGGAATACATCGGCAACATCGCGCCTGCTGACAAGAAAGCAATGTACCTCGGATTCTCCAACCTTCCGCTGGCGGTCGGCTGGGTACTGGAGGGCTATTTCGGGCCCCTGTTGTACGGAAAATTCGCCGCAAAGGAGACGCTTGCCCGGGAGTGGCTCACAACCAACGGCATGCCAGGTGACGTCATCGCGGCAATTCCTCAGGGGGAAGCCTTCCAACACATGGTCGAGTTTGCCGGACAGCCCGCCGAAGTCCTCACCCAAGCGCTCTACCAAGCCAACACCGTTGGGATCGTCTGGGACATCATGGCGGTAATTGCAATTATTTCCGCAGTGGGCCTGTTTTTCTACGGTCGCTGGATACTGTCCATCACCCGCACCTTCAGCACTGAAGCTCGTTCAGCTTGATAACTTCGACGACATGCTCGTTGCTCGACGCTTTGGTGGAGTAAACTATCGCGCTCCTCTCATCCCAGACACAGTTATGACCATTCGCGATACCAACCTTGCTGGTTTCTCCAACCGCTTCGATGAATACACCGAGCTGCGCCTGCAGCAGAACACCAACGTACGCATCGCCCTGTTGAACGGCGATGTCGCGACCAATACCAAGAGCGTCAACAGCGGGGTCTCCACCCGGGTTTTCAAGGAAGGGGTGTGGGGCTTCTCGAGCCTTGCTGAACTGGATGAGCAATCAATCGTCAGCTGTATCGAAGAAGCAACCAGGAACGCCCAGTTCCTGGCCCGTCATGCGGCCCGTGATGATGTCGATCTACCCGGCGAACGCGCCTCCCACGAGAGCGATTTTGCCACCACTAAACCCCGTAAATCACAACGAGAGATCATTGAGTTTCTCAAGTCTCTGGACGATCACATCCAGTCCACTTATCCCAAACTGCACACCCGCGCGGTTCAGTTGTGGAATCTGGACATGGAGAAAAGGCTCTACACATCCAATGCATCCAGTAGTTATTCCAACGTCACCCGCTCTCTGGTCTACATCAAACTGATAACAATCGATGCAAACAATCAGCCGGTGGAGCTGACCAAATCCTTTGGCGGCCGTGGTCAATTCGAAGACGTGTTCGATGCACCAGAGATATTGCATGAAGAAATTGCCGGGCTGCACCGACACCTGATGAAAAAACGCGAGGCTGTCGTGCCCGATGCGGGTACCCACGACGTTATTCTCGACTCGGAACTCGCCGGCATCCTCGCCCATGAAGCGATAGGCCATACAACCGAGGCGGACATCGTGCGAGAAGGTTCAGTTGCTGGAGAATACGTCGGCAAGCTTGTCGCAAGCCCGCTGATCTCCATGGCGGATTTTGCGAACAGCTATGATGGGGAAGTGCTTCCCGTTCCGGTCTATGTGGATGACGAGGGGGTCGAGAGCCGCGATACCTGGCTCATCAAAGAAGGGGTGCTGCAGGGATTCATGCACAACAAAGAATCTGCCCAGCATTTTCAAACCGAACCCACCGGCAACGCGCGCGCATATCAGTTTTATGACGAGCCGCTCATCCGAATGCGCAACACGGCGATTCTCCCTGGAACCGACAAGCTCGAAGACATGATCAAAAGCATCGACGATGGTTATTACCTCATGTGGCCATCGAACGGTCAGGCAGATTCGACTTCCGAATTCATGTTCGGGGTCACGCTCGGTTACGAAATTCAGGGCGGTGCGCTCGGCAGGGCGATCACCGACACCACCATCTCCGGCGTTGCGTTCGACATGTTGAAAAGCGTGACGATGGTTGGCGACGAAATGAACTGGGGTTGCGCAGGCATGTGCGGTAAGAAACAGATCATTCCGGTCGGCATGGGCGGCCCGGCAATCAAGTGCCAAATTCACATCGGGGGTAAGTAATGGCCGCCGTTGATTTGGTCGAGCGCTGTCTCGAAGCGCTCAAGGTGAAGGGTTTCGACAAAGCCCAGGTGCGCCTGATCACCGCTGAACGCCATGAACTTCAAGCTGAATTCAACAAGCCCAGTCTACTTCGCACGTTACATAACAACTTGTTGGCTCTCGCGGGTATCGTCGACGGCAAACGTGGCAGCGTTACGTTGAATAAACAGGACGATGACGCCGTCGAACAAGCGATCGACACGCTCTGGGGTATTGCCCAGGGTTCCATTGCCGATGAGGCAAACGACATATCGGAGTCACAGCCGCCACAACGGTTCAAGGAAGGTCCGGAAGTTCCCGACTATGAAGCGATGTACGCGCGTCTGGATGAATTGCTGCAATACACTGCAAGCACCTATCCGACTATCACCATGGGATCCGCAGTTGTGGATCACGGTAAGTACGAAGACATTCTGGCGAACTCCAACGGCGTGCACTTTTCAACAACCCGCGGGCGCTACGGCGCGCAACTGATGTTCACAGCGCGGGACGAGGGCGGTGTCTCTTCGTTCAACTCCACCGGAGTTGCGCTCAACGACATGAACACCCCGATCGTGGAGATCGCAACGACCGATACCTTGCTGCGACAGATCACCGAACAGACAATCACGAAGAAAGTACCAGCTAAATTTGTGGGCGATCTCATTATCACCCCCGATTGCCTTGGATCGTTTCTCTCTTTCCTGACCGGCAGCATTGCTGCGATGCCGATGATCGCGGGCACTTCGCTCTACAAGAACAAACTTGGCGAGCAGGTCGCCGCGGAAATGTTTTCCATGCACTCGCGTCCGCTCGATCTGATGGGTGGCTATTTCGTCACGGACGATGGCTACCCGACGGAGAATTCCACGATCATCGAAAATGGCAAGCTCCGCACCTACCTGCTGAATCTTTACGGTGCGCGTAAAACCGGCCTCGACAGGGCCAGAACAGGCGGCGGTTGTTACGTCGTGGACCCTGGGGAGCAAACGCTCGAATCACTGATCGGCGATGTGAAACGCGGCATCCTCATTACCCGCTTCTCTGGCGGGCGGCCTAACGACCGAGGAGACTTCTCAGGCGTCGCGAAAAACAGTTATTACCTCGAAGACGGTAGAGTGCTGTACCCGGTTTCCGAAACGATGATCAGTGGCAACATGGCAGAGCTGTTACTGAACATCGTTGGAGTCTCACGCGAACGTGCGGACTTCGGAATTGGTATCTACCCGTGGGTTAGAACGAGGGGAGTTGGCATTTCCTGACGAGCATCAAGGCCATGAGGTAACGCGTTCATGTCGTTTCAACTCAACAGCGGCCACGTCTCATGAACATCGACTATCTCGACGAACAAGACGTTCAACGCCATTTGACCATGCCCGCCTGCATCGAACTCATGGCCGACACTCAAGTGGCGATCTCGCGCGGCGAGGTCCTGTTACCTTTACGCCATTCGCTAGGTTTGAATGCGAACAAAGGCTCTCTGCTCATCATGTCCGGGGAGATGATAAAAAAGGAAATTTTCGGGGTAAAGCTAATCAGCGTATTTCCCGCCAACCCCGCCGCGGGACACCCCGCCATTCAAGGAGGGATTCTACTGTTCGACAGCCACAAGGGTTCGCCGCTTGCCCTGGTGGAGGCGGCTTCAATAACTGCATACGTACCGCCGCGGCAAGCGCAGCCGCCACCAAGGTTCTCGCCAACCCCGCTTCACACCGTCTGGCGATACTGGGTTGTGGGGTTCAAGCGGCATCTCACCTGGAAGCGATGCTCGCCGTGCGCTCCGTGGATGAGGTACGAATCTGGGGTCGTGACTTCGAGAAAGCAAAGGTTTTTGTTGCCAATCAATCATCCGTCAGCCCAACCACCTTACGCGCCTGTCTCACCGTCGAAGAAGCGGTGGCGGACGCCGACATCGTCTGCACGGTGACCGGCGCTCAGCAACCAATTCTCGAAGGTCGCTGGCTTGCGCCCGGTGTCCATCTCAATCTTGTCGGAGCCCACAGTGCGACGACGAGAGAAGTTGATGGACTTACCTTGCACGGCACAAGGATATTCACCGAAGTAAGCGAATTCGCCCGAGCCGAGGCCGGTGACATTCTGCTTGCGCTGGCAGAAGGCGCTATCGAAGAAGCAGATATCATCGGCGAAATCGGCGAGGTTATCGACGGTAAGGTAGTCGGTCGAACGAATTCCTGCGACATTACGGCATATAAAAATCTCGGCAACACAGCTCAAGACCTTGCCGCGGCGTATCATGTTTATAAGCAAGCCAATGGTTAGTCACGGTCAGAAACGATCGTACCCATAGGGGCTACTGTCGAATTCGGCAGGCTTGTTCATTATTCGATCCGCGACGATTTTTCCGGAGCCGCACGCCATGGTCCAACCGAGCGGACCATGCCCGGTGTTCAGGAACAAATTGTCCAGTGGCGACGTACCTAGAATCGGCATCCCGTCCGGCGTCATCGGCCGTAATCCCGTCCAGGCTTCTTGAGGCTCCTGGGAAGCCTGGAACTCCGGATAGATTCGTTTGAGCAACGTCTGCAGGTTGGCAATCCGGCGTGAGTTGATACTCCGATCAAAACCGGCGAATTCCGCCGTACCTGCGATGCGCAATTTATCTCCAAGGGGCACAACGGCGGCATGAAGTTCATCGTCGATTACCGCATGACGCGGACTCGGACCGGTTTTGTCGATCGGCAAGGTCAGGGAATAGCCCTTAGCTGGACGCACCGGCAGACGGAATCCCAACTGTTTTGTGAACTCCGTGCTATAGCTTCCGGCAGCCAACACATACGCATCTGCTTGCAAACGTTCGCGTGCAGTTACCACACCTGTAACCGATCTCCGCCGATGCTCGATCCTGAGCACCTGTTCACCGAAGCGGAATTCCGTCCCTGAACTTTTAGTTACCCGACATAACTCTTCGCAAAACAAACGAGCGTTACCGACTTCGTCGTCAGGGTAGGAGATGCCACCCTGGAGATCGTTGCGGATCGGGGCCAGTGCAGGCTCGAACTCGATCAGTTCGTCTGGTGTCAGCGCTCGGTGACGGATCTGCACCTGTTTCAGAAAGTGGGCGACCTTCAACGCGTCCTGCAGACCTTCGGGCTTACGAAATATCTGCAACGTTCCGTCCATGACATGCTCGAATTGCAGGGGATGTTGCCGAAGCAGAGCTGCCATGACCGATTGTGAGTATGAGCTGATGCGCACGTTCTTCAGAAAACTCGCCTCAAAGCGTGCCTGGGAAGAGTGACGCAAGAAAGACAGACCCCACAATCCAAGCGACGGGAGCGCTTTCAACCGCAACAACATCGGCGAATCCTCCCGACCGAGCGATCTCAACAACACGCCCAACACACCAGGCGAATTCCACGGATCGGCGAGACTCGGAGTAATCAACGAACCGTTGGCAAAACTCGTCTCCCTGGCCGGTCCCGGTGCACGATCGAGGACAGTTACCTGTGCTCCGTACTCAGCCAGGAAGTACGCCGTAGTAACACCTGCCAGCCCACAGCCGATGACGATTACGTGCATTTAAGAATTCCCGGACAATTCGCTCATCTCACGTACTCACACAGCCGTCCATTGATTACCCTCGAGATCGGCGACACGACAAGAAAAACTCTGTATTAAAACGTATTGCCAGTTACCCGCCGATTCACCAGATCGCCGCTTATGGTTGGTGCGGCCGAGTGACTCGCAATAGGCACCGCGGTGATGGTCGAAGACGCTTGAATGCCCTCCTCCCGCACCGGGCTTGAACTCTCAGCCAGGCGGCACGTCGCCGCGGAAAACTGCCGACAAATCGTGTACCACAATCGATCCTCTGGACAGCGTCACGAAGCCCTGCTTCTGCCAACGTTGCAAATGGCCGTTCACCACCTGTCTGGAAACTCCCAGAAATTGTGCAAGCTCCACCTGAGACATACGTAGTCGGCACTGTTCAGGGCCATCGCCGCGTGCTGTTGCCAACTGCGCCAACCGGGTTGCCAGGCGTTCCGGAACCGAGAGGAACGCTGAATCAGCAACTAACTTGCTAGTCCAGCGAGCTCGCGAACAAACCAGTTCCAGCAGGTGAACGGCAAGTTTCGGCTCTCTCTCCAGGAGATTCATGAATGGCGCGCGTTGGATCACGAAACAGGTGGATGGTTGGGCAGCACGACCCGTGGCGGTACGTGTGCCGCCATCTAAAAAAGCGATCTCACCGACAATCTCCCCGGGATAGATGATGTTCAGATACAGTTCCTGACCGTTTGCGGATTCGGTGCTGATCCGGATCTGGCCGGATATGACCCCAAACAACTGCTTTCCCGGTTCACCCTGGGCAAACACGACCGCTCCCGTGTCATATTGTCTGTTGCTGCACAATCCCGATACCGTCGCCAGGACACTGTCGGGCAGCCCGCGGAACATCGGATTTTGTTTAAGAACGGTCAACGCCCCGGGATTCGTCATATTTACACCACTTTTTTTAAGAATCTGCGGCTATGTGTCAAGACATTGACATAAACATGACAACAAAACGAGCAAGATAGCGGTCAGGGATAGGAGCCACAGGGATGTGGAACTCGCTTCGGGACCAGAGCGCCAGGCAAAAAAGGACTCGAAGAGCCTTGTGGATCATCGGGCTGGGCTCGTTGCTCTATATGAATCTGATCCTGATTCTGTTCGGCGAGCGGCAACTGGGAATCGAGACAGCACCCACCAGCTCCTTTACCACAGATACCACAGACCGGACCCTCCACCGGCTCTGAGCGGCATGTTCAAATCGAGCAAAGATCGCCCGACAGCGCGCAACAACGATTCCGCACCATCGCGCTGGTCGTTTTACTCTTTAGAAATTGTGATCTCTTTGTCGGTAATAAACTCCAGGAGTACCGGCTTGCCATTTTTGGTGGCCTCGATTCCCCGTTCGATTGCACCACGGATGTCGTTCGGGTCGGTCACACGCTCCGCATAACAGCCAAACGCTTTTGCCATATCAGCGTAGTTGCCGGTGATATCCGTTGAGCCATATTTCTCCTGGGAAACCGGCATGATCGGGATTTCAATGGCCATGGAGAAGTTGTTGAACAGCACCGACATGATCGGAATCCTTTCCCGGGCGGCAGTCTCAAAATCCATTCCGGTAAAACCGATTGCCGCATCACCCCATACGTTGATACAGAGCTTTTCGGGATGAGCAAGCTTTGCACCCATGGCAAGTCCAAGACCGTAGCCGAGTTGTGTGGTCTTTCCCCAGCCGATATATGACAGCGGTGAGTTTGCTTCCCAGAAAGGTGTGAGCTGATCTCTGGGGCTACCCGCATCATGAGTGATGATGGTGTTGTCTTTGTCCACCATCTCGTTCAACTCCCAAATTACCCGATAGGGATTTATCGGTGCTTCGTTGTCGGTGAGTTTTGGCATCCACTCACCGAGCCAGGTTTCCTTGAGGGCGGCAATTTGCCGGGGTACGTCGGCGCGGGCATCCGCACAGGCGTGATCACGGCTGCTCAGTGCATGATTCAATGCCTGCAGGCATAGCTCGGCATCGCCAATCAATGCATATTGGGCGGGCACATCCTTGTTGAGATCCATCGGATCGAGCGTGGCATGTATGATCGTTTTGCCCCGCGGCATTGGCACGCCAAAGCCGGTTAGCGCGAAGCTGCAACCGATACCGAGGATGACGTCGGCGTCGTTCAGGAAGGTTTTTACCGCGCGCGGATTAGCCCGACCGCCAGAGCCAAGAGACAGCGGATGATTCTCTGGAAACGCACTTTTCCCTTCGATACTCGTCGTCACCGGAATGTTCCAGCTTTCCGCGAGCGTCTTGAGCTCATTCCACGCCTTTGCATAATGGACACCTTGACCGGCATAAATTACCGGATGTTCCGCAGCGGCGAGCACGTCCGCTGCCTCCTCGACCGCCGCGGGGTCTGGTGCTGAACGAGTTGCATAACTCGGGACGTATTCCCAGTTGTCTGGAACCTCCTCACCGAATACATCCACTGGAACCTCGATGAGTACCGGACCCGGCCGGCCATTGCGTAACTGGAAAAAAGCCCTTCGCATGACTTCCGGCAGTGCACGGCCCATGGTCAAGGGCTCGGCCCACTTGGTGATGTGGCGCATATTCAATGTCGAGTTGAAGTTAGGATAATAGTTCGCCAGGCGTCGAGGATAGCCGGCCGGCATCACCAGAATAGGCACCGATTCCGCAAAAGCCTGAGCAACGCCACCAAAGGCATTTTCAGCCCCCGGCCCGTGCTGCATACAAAAAACGCCGATTTTTTCTCCCGAAGAAAGCCGCGAATAGGCATCTGCCATGTGCAGGCCGATTCGCTCCTGGCGCACGATAACCGTACGAATGTCTTCGGCAGCGGCGGCTTCGATTATGGGGTTGACCGGATACGCAAAGAGGATTTCCACCCCTTCCGCTTTCAATACCTTGGCGATCGCTTCAACGACCTTCATGAGTCACCTCCCGCTGCGGAAAGTCTGCTAGGTTAACAGACCGGCTCGCTATTTCCCCGAGGGGACGCGAGCGCCTTGCGATGTACTTCGATGAGGTCCAGGAACGCCTCACCAAATCGCTCGAGCTTGGTTTGCCCGATGCCCGAGATGCACAACAATTCTTCGGCCGAAGAGGGTCGCAGACGCACCATTTCCATCAGCGTGGCGTCATGGAAGACTACATAGGGCGGTACGCCCTGATCGCCTGCGAGCTGCAAGCGCAACTCACGCAACTCATCCCACAGCGAGACGTCCGCTACTGCGATTGAGGCCTCGACCCCGCTCTTCTTGCGGAGCCTCGGTGTGTCCACGTCTTCCCTGAGGCGTAAGACCACGTCACCGCGCAGCAGTGCCCGACTGCTGTGGGTGAGGCGCAACCCACCGTAACGCTCGTGATCAACGTACAGAAAACCCTGGACAATCAACTGTCGGGCAACGGAGCGCCACCAGACAGCACCGTGGTCGGCACCGATAGCATAGGTACTCAGCCGATCGTGACGCAATCGCAGTATTTTATCTGTGGCGGCGCCGCGGAGAACATCGATCACGTGTCCGGCTCCGAATCGCTGTCCGGTACGGTATACGCATGACAGCATTTTCTGCGCCGCCTCCGTGCCGTCCCAGGTAACGGGCGGTGTCAGGCAGACGTCACAATTACCACAATCTCCTGAATGATCTTCGCCAAAATACTGGAGCAACGCCGCCCGTCGACAGCGCGTGACTTCGCACCAACCCAACAACGCATTCAGCTTGTCCTGCTCGATGCGTTTCTGTTGCTCAGGCGCCTGGGATTGGTTCATCATTTGTGTCAGTCGTACGACGTCGGCAAGTCCATAAACCATCCACGCCTCGGCCGGTTCCCCGTCACGCCCAGCCCTGCCGGTTTCCTGGTAATAGGCCTCCACGCTCTTGGGCAGATCCATGTGAGCCACGAATCTCACATCGGGCTTATCTATACCCATCCCAAACGCGATGGTCGCGACGATAATGACCCCCTCTTCGCGCAGGAACCGCCCCTGGTGCGCGGTGCGAGAATGATTCGGCATTCCAGCGTGATAGGGCAACGCAATAAACCCACGCTGGGTCAACCACTCGGCCGTGGTATCCACGCTTTTTCTCGACAAACAGTAAACGATGCCTGAATCGCCCCGGTGGGACAGCAGAAATTCCAGTAGCTGCGCTTTACCGTCACCCTTGGGCTGCACGCTGTAGCGGATGTTCGGCCTGTCGAACCCCGCCACGAACCGCAGCGGTTCATCCAAGGCGAGGCGTTGGACGATGTCTTGTCGGGTTCGTTCATCGGCGGTGGCAGTTAAAGCCATGCAGGGCGTCCCGGGAAACCTCTTCCTCAGTTGGTCGAGCGCCAGATAATCTTGGCGAAAATCGTGTCCCCAGGCAGAGACGCAATGCGCCTCATCGATTGCGATGATCGAGCAGGTGTGCCGGCTCAAGAAATCCAATGTCTCTTGTTGAAGAACGCGTTCCGGAGCAACGTAAAGCAGGTCGAGCGTACCAGCCTCGATCTCATTCATTACCAACCGCTGCTCCACGGGCGGTTGAGACGAATTGAGAAAAGCAGCAGCAATGCCGAGTTGTCGCAAAGCCTCTACTTGATCCTGCATGAGCGCGATGAGGGGCGAAACGACGATGCCGAGGCCCGAGCACAATAGTGCCGGGATCTGATAACAAATAGATTTACCGCCACCGGTCGGCATCAACACGAGGCTGTCGCGACCTTCGCAGGCGGCCGTGATTATCGCGAGTTGTTGACCCCGAAACTCATCGTAACCATAAATATCGCGCAACACGTCAATCGCAAGCATAGTCGAAGTATATCCGCGGTCGGGAGCACAAACCGTCCGGGCGGACGATAACGCACGATTCTAGGGGTTAATTTTGGATAGGACGCTCACCGAGCAGACGGCTAGGGCGGGTGTTGGCAGCCGAATAGCTGCCAACCGGCTTGCCAGCGGCAAACCTCCCTGCCAGTGGCAGACCTCCGCTTAGCGTTCGTTCGGGTCTTTACCGTCCGACGGAGCACCGGTACCCGATGAACCCAGGAACAGTTTACGACCATCAGGGAACGTCACGTCACGGCCATTCGCGCGGTTCGAGCGATCTTTACTCTGGTATCCATCCACTATGATAACGGTACCCGGCATCAGTGAGTTGCGGGTAAGCCCGCGTCTGAGCAGAGTGTTCGGCGTACCGCCTTCCACCATCCAGATTTCCTTGGTGCCATCTTCGTTGGTGACCTCCATGTGAATCCAGGCATGTGGATTGACCCACTCCACCTTGGTAACCGGTCCGCGCAGGATCACCGGCCGATTGGGATCGAACTCGGCTCCGAACGCATGGTGCGCGGATGCCCCGGGCACGGCAAGCAACATGCCCGCTCCTGCCAGGATCGTGAACAGCTTCTGCATGTATTTACCTCTCATCGTCGTTAACCTCATTGAAATCTTTCCCGCCTCACTCGCCTGAAGCAGCTGCCGCTTGGGCCTCAGCTTCCAGCAATCGCGCACCACGGAGAATGTTCCCCAATGCGTAGTTGCCCTCATGACAAGCATATTCGTACACTTTACCGCTCGTCGCCGGCCATGGATATTCACCACTCCACGAACTGGTGTAAGACGACGGGTCAGCAACCGTAAAACTGTAACCCAGCGTATTCTCGTCGGTTCGGGTAAAGCGTTCAACCACGTGCAGGTTCTCCGTTCCCCGCCGATGGCCGAAATTTGTCGTGTCGATTACCAGCGTGTCACCCTCCCACCAACCGATGGAATCTCCCAGCCACTTTTTCACATCCGCCGGCGCGTGCTCACTATTGAGTCGCACGATGCGAGCATCGTGATTCATTTCTATCAGAATCATCACATGAGTGGGTGTCTGGACGATTCGTTTCACATTGTTATAGAGCACGGGCAGCATCGGCGGCCCTGCCGTCGAGCCGAAACCCAGCAAACAACGTTCACCCATCGGACGCGCTTCCGGATCGTCATAGGGTCCGGGTCCCTCACGACCGAGCCACCAGGCTTCGCCGGTATTCGGGCGGAAGAACGCAATCCGCTGCAGGCGTCTTGTCTGGGCGGCTTCGGTCAGTTTTGGCCTTCTGCCGTTTTTGGGATCCGTGATGATCGAAGTTCGGAACTTGCCATCGATCGAAAATGCATTCTCGCCGCGATCGATCCAGAAGCTGTTGTAGCCTCCAACATTTCCGGCAGCACCCGCCGATCCATCTCCCCCTTCGGGCGGAGCTTCCCGATCCGGATTGCTGGCTTCCTGCCCCTCGATGCGACGGGCTTTTTCGTCGGCCTCGATCTTCTGCGCGGCTTCCTTTGTGAGCAGCAGGTTATCGCCGTATATGACCGGCCGTTGCACCGGGGTGAGCGTTGCAACGTCATAGGTGCCGGCCAGATCCGGAAGACCCTCGGCCGTTCGCGGAATATCGGCACACACCACAGTCGCCGCAACCATGCACACCGCAACGGTCATGGCTTTCACCAGAACGAGCAATCGATTTTTTACCACCAATCCCATTCGTTCAACGATCGAGCGGATGCCTTCGCCATTCACCGTACATGAGTTCTTCCACGAACTCGACGCAGCGGAAATCCATCAGCTGGGCGTTAGCCTCCATCCGTCGATACAGTGGCATGCTGATTTTCCACGGCTCGGTGAAGGTCTCCGGATCTTCGATGGTGGCTTCGTAGAGCAGATGATTAGGCCCCATGGGGGTATAACGCTCCACAACCTTAATCTGCGCACTGTGGTGATTGCCCGCCCGGTCAAACCAGGTTTGCTCATTCAACCCCGTCACCAGAACTACCAGGGTATCCCCCTCCCAGTGGCCATCGGACCAGCCCATCCACGAGTCCACGGGGGCAGGACCCGGCCCGTCCATGAAGATGTCACGCACCGCACCTGCGTACTGATATGCGATGAAAACCGAGTCTTCACCTTGAAATATCTGAAACGGGTGTGGCATGTAGGTCGCGCGCGGTACACCCGGAAGGTAACATTTTACTTCGGGATCTCGATCCAGCCAGTTCTGCTGATTCTGCTTTTTCTTTTCCAGGGCTTCCGGCGTGTAGGGAATTCCTCCAGCGCCCACGATAACGCCCGTGCCCGGGGGAACCGAGCCTACCGCTCCCAACGACAGCACGGCAGCCGCCGGTAGTGGACCATAGGGACCGTCACGCAACTGCATCGCGGGTCGTGCGACATGACGCTCGATATCATAGTTGGCCTCGTTCAGGGCCTGCCAGATACCGTTCAGGTCGGGGTGTTCGCCTCCGGGTCCTCGGGGGGCAACATAATTCGATGATTGCTCGGCATATGAAGTACATACGGCGAGCAACAAAACAACGGCGACTCCAACAAGGCGCATATAAACGGTCCTTAAGAACCCTATGGTTCAGAGTGATGGATGGTTCAACAGACAGATGCTCACATTGCAGCGAGCAATCGTCAAGGACCGTGCCCGGTCGCTAAATCAAGTGCGCCAACTCAGATTTGTGCTCTGCGAGGGGATTGGCGGGCATTAAAAGGCGTAAACAGGGCTGACAACGGCCAAAAGGCACAGTCCAATCTAGCCAGACATTTGATCATCGAGGTTGAAGAAGCTGACAAGCTCCATCAAACGAACAGCCTGCTCACCCATTGCAACGCTGGACGCGGTGACTTCTTCAACCAACGCCGCATTCTGCTGGGTAATTTCATCCATCTCTAGAATCGCCCGGTTGACCTGCTCGATGCCGCTGGACTGCTCCTGGCTCGCCGTCGATATCTCTCCCACGATCTGGGTAACATTGGTCACCACCGCAACGATCTCGTCTAAGGTCTCACCGGACTCGTTGACGAGCTTGGAACCGGTTTCAACTTTGCTTACGCTGTCGTGGATGAGGTCTTTGATCTCCTTTGCCGCAGCGGAGCTTCTTCCTGCGAGGCTGCGAACTTCGCTCGCAACCACGGCAAAACCGCGACCCTGCTCACCGGCACGCGCTGCTTCCACCGCCGCATTCAAGGCCAGCAGATTGGTCTGAAAAGCAATCTCATCGATGACTCCGATGATGTCCACGATCTTCTTACTCGAGCTGTTGATCTCGCTCATCGCTTCCACGACCCGGCGCACCACCTCCCCCCCAAGCTCCGCTTTATCGCGTGCTTCGATGCTGACCTTGCTCGCCTCCTGGGCATGGTCAGCATTCTGCCTCACGGTAGCGGTCATTTCTTCCATCGCGGAGGAGGTTTCTTCCAGGGTGGCTGCTTGTTGTTCGGTGCGTCCGCTGAGGCTCGCATTACCCTTGGAGATCTCGCCGGAAGCCGCCTGGACTTCGCTCGCAGATGATTTGATGGCACCGAGCACTTGTGTGAGTTTGCCAATCGTCGCGTTGGTGTCGTCCTTGAGCCGGGCAAAATCTCCCTGATAAGCGTTGTCGATAGACTCACTCAAATCCCCATGGGCCATCGCGCCCATCACTCGCCCAACGTCCTCCATCACCATGCCGTTGACCGTCAACAACTCGTTGAAACCACTGCTGAGTTGTTTGAAAAATCCCGTTTTACCTTCCATGGAAATTCGCTGACTCAGGTCTCCAGCCAAGGCAGCTTCCACGATGTAGTTGAGCTCGTTTTCGACGTTGACTTCCTGAGTTCGGTCATTCCATTCAATTACCGTTCCAACGTGGTCGCCGCTTTCGTTCATCACCGGGTTAGGGATGATCCTGAACGTATGTCCACCGATGGAAATGTCTCTATGGCCTGTTCTGCCGGCGTCGTACAACGTATCCCCCCGACCAAAGGTCAGATGGGGTCAGAGTAAAGTGCCAGAGTAAATTGATCCAATTTACTCTGGCACTTTACTCTGACCCCAAATTTATGCTGACCCCAAATTTATGGCACTTTACTCTGACCCCTCGGCGTTATCGGGTTTCTCCCCGTAATCCTGCCAGGGGGCATCCCGTTCCCTGATTACCTCGCGAAACCCTTTTTCCGAAAAAGACTCAGCCCATCGATATGCCTCTTCGGTATGCCTGCTGAGACCATCAAAAAATGTTCCGAGGAGCTGCGTGGTTCGAAGCCCCATATTCTCGAATGCCTGGTTGATCAGCAGTTTGTTCAAGGCCAGTTGATTAGCGGGAATATTTTTAAATCGCTTCGCCTCTGCCTCGATGAACCCGGCAAGCTTGTCCGCCTCGAGGACATGGGATACCAGGCCTATGCGGAAAGCGGTTTCCGCATCGATGGCTCGGCCGGTCAGGAGGAACTGTTTCGCATGCTCGAGCCCAAGGCGATATACCCACAACATCGTGGTCGGCGTACCGTATATTCTACTGGGCGCATAGCCGATATGCGCGTCACTCGCCATGAACAACAAATCGCAGCACAGCACCAGATCGGTCGCTCCGCCAATGGCCCACCCTTTGATCTCCCCAAGTACGGGTTTAGGACATTCCCAGATACTCATGAAGCGTTTCACATTGTTGCCCATGAACTGCAGATCCCTGACCGGATCCCAAGCACCCGCGCGTTTCTCGATATCCGGCGCCCCATAGGGTATGTCCCAGGGTTCCCGGTTGGTCAGGTCATAACCCGCGGTGAAGGTATCCCCTACCCCGCGAAGGATAATGGCGGCAACCTGTTTCGAACGGCTTGCCGCATCGATTCCATCGGCAATCTTCTGGATGACGCCATCCGTCAGGGTGTTTTTCTTCTCCGGACGGTTGATGGCGATGATCGCGATTCCGTCTCGCTCTTCATACAGGACTTCTTCGCTCATGATCGATTCCTTTTGTTACCTTCGCTCGCAGACAAATTGCTTCGCAGATCACAAGTAGTTTGAGATACAGTGATGCCAATAACAACACTGTGGATTAATTTCACGGGTCGGGGTTAGAGATGAACGAGTTATCAGGCAGGGTCGCATTCGTCACCGGCGCCGGTCGCGGAATCGGCCGCGCGATTGCACTGAAATTAGCGGCCGCCGGTGCGAAGGTTGCCGTAACCGACCTGCACCCGGCCCGTTTCGAGGGCGAACGCTATTATCGATTACGCAAACGGTTTTCCGGTGACGATGAGGCAGTATCCACCACAGATGCCATCATTGCCGCCGGTGGGCAGGCCCGAGAATATCAACTGGATGTGGCCGACGTCGAAGCAGTTCATCGAGTTGTCAAGAAAGCCACCGAACAACTGGGTCCCGTGGACATTCTGATCAACAACGCGGGCATCGTAAACAACATCTCCACAATCGAGGAAATGGATCCTGCTGCCTGGGCACACGAGATCCAGGTGAATCTATCCGGCGCGTTTCACTGTACTCAGGCGCTTGCGCCCGGCATGGCCGAGCGCGGATGGGGCCGCATCGTCAATATCGCCTCGGTCGCCGCCCGCCAACCGGCACTGGGTCAACCGAGCTACACCGCGAGCAAAGCCGGGGTCACTGCGTTTACCCAAAGCGTTGCCCAGGAATTCGGTCCCCACGGCGTCACCGCCAACGCGATCATGCCGGGCCTGATCGGAACACCGCTGGTGCTCTCCATGCCTGAGCAGATCCGCACGGCTTCGATCGAGCGGGTTCCCGTAAAACGTCTCGGGACCCCCGACGATATTGCCAATCTCGCGCTTTTTTTGACCTCGGAAGAATCGTCATTCATCACCGCAACCGCCATCCCCTGCGACGGCGGAATGTTGGGCGCGCCATTGGGCGGATTCAGCTGAGGCAATCGAGAGGACGCCAATACGTTCCGTAGAGCGTGCTATCGGCTCCTGTTATGCTCCACCGGACGGTTGAAGAAATTCACTGATAACAAGAAACGCCGAGTTGTTTATTTGGCTCGCGCTCACAAGTTTGGGGATGATTTAGATGCATTCGATCATGATCGTTCTTCTCGGCATCGCCGGTATGGCGTTTGGCTGGTTCGTTTATTCCAAATTTATCGCCGAGAAAATATTCAAGCTGGACCCGAACTTCGTTACCCCCGCCCACGAACTCAATGACGGGGTGGATTTCATTCCCACCAACAAATACGTTCTGTGGGGTCACCATTTCACTTCCGTTGCCGGTGCAGCGCCCATTGTCGGCCCGGCCATTGCCGTTTACTGGGGTTGGGTGCCGGCGGTGTTGTGGGTTGTACTCGGCACGATTTTTTTTGCCGGTGTCCACGATTCTGGGGCGATGTGGGCGAGCAATCGGCACAAAGGCAAATCCATCGGTGCACTTTCCGAAACCGTAATCGGCAAACGTACGCGGGCCTTGTTCATGGTGGTCATTTTCCTTGTGCTGCTGATGGTGAACTCGGTATTCGGAGTCGTTATCGCCAACGCGTTCGTCGACACGCCAGGTGCCGTGTTCCCGGCCTGGTCCGCGATCGTGGTGGCGCTGGTCATCGGCCAGCTGGTACACCGCAAATTCAACCTGGTTTTTCTGAGTATCGGCGGGGTGATCGTGCTGTACCTCACGGTATATGGCGGCAGCGTCATGCCCCTCGAACTACCTGCCATGTTTGGCCTCGCCCCGCAAGCCAACTGGATCATCATTCTGTTTGCCTATGCGGCTATCGCGTCGATGCTGCCGGTGTGGGTACTGTTGCAACCACGGGATTTCATCAACGGAATGCAACTCTTCGTGGGACTGATTCTGCTCTACGGGGCAGTGCTGCTTTTCATGCCGGACATTTCGGCACCGGCTTTCAACATGCACGTGAATGAGAGCGCGCCTTCAATATTCCCGCTGTTATTCGTCACAATCGCCTGTGGGGCTATTTCGGGATTTCATGGCATCGTCGCTTCCGGCACGAGTTCCAAGCAGTTGGACAAAGAAGTAGATGCGCGCTTCGTCGGGTATCTCGGTGCCATTGGCGAAGGATCGCTTGCCCTCATTACGATCGTCGTCGTCAGCGGTATCGCCTTTGCCGCCACAACCGAAGCGTGGCATGAAATATACAGCGAGTTCGGATCCGCGGGTGCTGGTGCGTTCATTCAGGGAGGCGCCAACCTCATCAGCTCCGGATGGGGGCTTCCCACCGGTATCGCGCAAACGCTGCTCGCCACCATGGTTGTGTTGTTTGCAGGCACAACAATGGACTCAGGAGTACGATTGCAGCGTTACATCATCCAGGAGTGGGGGGAAATCTACAAAATCCCCGCGCTGAACAACGGCATCCTTGCGACCCTCATCGCTGTGGGCGCCTGTCTGCTGCTCGCATTTGGTGCGGGTGGAATCTCGGGTACCGGTGGCATGACAATCTGGCCGCTGTTCGGTTCGACCAACCAGATCCTCGCCGGGATGACCCTGTTGGTACTCACCGTCATGTTGATCAAGATGGGTCGTACGGCTTACTACACGATGATACCGATGATCTTTGTACTCACGGTTTCTTTTCTCGCGGGAGTCATCACCCTCATCCAGTTCTTCGAGGACGGAAACTGGTTGCTCGTCGTCCTAGATGTCGTGGTACTGGTCACGAGCCTGCTGGTGATGCTCGAAGCAGGATCGGTAATCAGGAAACACAAAAGATCAAATTCCGAAGAAATCGACAGCGACAGCGCGCTGGAGTCCGATTCTTCGTGAGCGAGGGTGACGCGGACGACGACAGCTCCACTCTCTGACCCTGTTTGGCGATGCGTTTCATCGCCGAACAGCTGATTCCCGAACGCGACGAATTTCTGGTAACGGTCAACCTGACCTGTCGGCGGCGGTCAAGCGCGCACCGACAAGCTTACCGGCATCGTCTTGATGCTGTTCAGGAAGTTGGTGCGCATGCGGGTGACCTCGCCCGTGACATGAATGTCGGGAAAACGCGCGAGCATCTCTTCGAGTACCACACTGAGTTGAAGCTCCGCAAGGCGCCAGCCAATACACAGATGTTGTCCATAACCGAACGACAGATGACGAGGTCCATCACGGGACACGTTGAACGTAAACGGGTCTTCCCACTTCTCTTCGTCCCGATTACCCGACATGTACCACAGTGCAAGTTTGTCGCCCGCCTTGATTTTCACGCCACGCAATTCGTAGTCTTCAAGCGCGGTACGGCGCATGTAGATCACCGGGTGTACCCAACGGATGATCTCGTCAACGGCCTTGGGAATGAGCGAAGGATCATCCAGTAATTTCTGTCGTTCTTCCGGGTGTTGCGAAAGTGCAAGCGTTCCGCCTGAAATCGAATTGCGGGTAGTTTCATTGCCGGCTACTACGAGCAGCACGAATGCAGACAAGTAGTCGGCCACACTCATTGGCTCTCCGTCTACTTCCGTGTTAACCAACATGGTGATGAGATCGTTGCCAGGATTTTTCTTGCGATCCTGATAGAGCTGCATCGCGTACCCGGCGAGCTCCATGAACGCGCTCATCACGTGTTCCCGCGAGACCGACACGTCAGGATCGTCACCGCCAATGATGAGGTTGGACCATTTGAAAAGTTTGTGTCGGTCCTGCTGAGGGAGGTTGAACAACTCCGCCAACATCTGAATGGGTAACTCCGCCGCGACGCTTGCGACAAACTCGCAGCTATCCTGACCCTTGATGCCATCGAGGATGGCAATTGCGCGTTCGCGGATTCGAGGCGCGAGGCTATCCAGGGTCTGTGGGGTGAAGCCGGGTGCAACCATACGACGATGTTGAACGTGCTCCGGGGGATCCATCGAAATCATGCTGCGTCCGCCCTCGAACTGGGAAAGCTCGGCCGGACTTTCCACCTCTTTTTTGGTGAGGTGTGAACGCTTGGCGATCATCGCCGGGCTCGGCAGCGTGATCCCTCCGTGTTTAGCATCGGAGCTGAACACTTTAGAGAGCTTGGAGATCTCCTGAATGTCGTCGTATTTGGTGATCGACCAGAACCCGGGACCGTCCCAGGGTTCTTCACACCAGGCCACCGGTTCCTCCGCACGAAACTGGGTGAAAATGGCATGAGGTCGTTCATGATCCTGAAACAACTCGGCTTCAGAGAGCGCGATTCGATCTTCTTTGCTTACTGGCATGTCAGTGTCCTGTGCTGCAGTCAAACGAACTTGAAAATCCGCAAAACGCGGTTCGTATTATAAACGTCTCAATTCCGGCGCCTCTCCGGTGCTTCCCTTGGTAATTCCAGATACCTTCGCATTGCGCGCGCTGGCTCCAGCAAATTTTTTCGATAACTCGGGTCCTGCCGCGGTAAGTCCGCCGTCAACCAGCAGATATTCTCCGGTGACGAACTCCGCATCGTCCGAAGCCAGAAACAGAGCCGCCCCGGCGATGTGTTCGCCTCGACCGTAATCCGGCCAGGGTTGTGCTTTTGCAAACGCCTTACGGGTGCCCTCCCCGTCATGCCCCTCGGCAAGCGGCGTGGCGATAAATCCTGGGCAGATCGCATTCACTCGAATACGATCAGCCCCCAACTCGACCGCCGCCGATTGGGACAGACTGATGACGGCGGCTTTTGCTGCTGAGTACACCAGCGGGCCACCATCGCCGCTCAAACCCGCGATGGATGCCGTATTGATGATCACACCACCTTCTCCCTGCGCTTTCATCACCCGTGCGGCATGTTTGATACCGAGAAACACACCTTTGGCGAGTACGTCGAAGGTGTAGTCCCAGTCTGCCACGGTGGTTTCGACCAGCGGTCCGATCGCACCACCGACGCCTGCATTGTTGAACACGATGTCCAAACGACCAAATTCATCCAACGCACATTGCATCATCGCTTCTATATCGCTCTCCCGCGCGACATCCGTTCGAATGAATCGAACCGAATCGCCATGACCCGCCTGCGTCGCCGCGACCACGGTATCCTCCCCGGTTGTTACGTTGAAATCGGCAATGACAACCTTGGCTCCCTCGGCTAAAAAACGCAGGACGCTGGCGCGGCCCATTCCGCTCGCGCCTCCCGTTATGACGGCAACTCTATTTTGCAAACGCATGTTGAGAATCCCAGAAAAGCCGGATCATCTTAGCTGCAATCCTGGTTTCGGGCGCGCAGAATTTTGTTGTTGATTGCTCGAAAATGACTTGCCTGAAGTCACCCGGTCAATGAAAGCATAATTTATTGCTGGCATACTCGAGCCGTTTTTTTTACTCGGCCAACTTCATGAGCACGCTTGCGTTGATTTCACGCACCATGGCATTCGCGAATCTGCTGGGTTGCTGTGGAATTCTGTTCATGCCCGTCGGTTGGGCATCCACAGCAGATCTGTACGACATTGCAGCAAGCACGTCGGCCGATCGTATCGAATCCGACATCCGTCGATTAGTGGGCTTCGGCACCCGGCACACACTGTCGGACACAAGTTCTGAAACTCGCGGCATCGGTGCGGCACGACGCTGGATCAAGTCGGAGTTTGACGTTATCTCCAAGGCATGTGAGGGCTGTCTCGAGGTCTTTTTTCAGAGCGAGACCATCAGCGGCGAAAACCGAATCCCGGGACCGACCGAGGTCGTTAGCGTGATCGCCGTGCAAAAGGGAACTCTGACTCCCAACCGCTACGTCATCATGAGTGGTGATATCGATTCCCGAGTGAGTGACCCGATGAACTCCACGTCGGATTCTCCCGGTGCCAACGACAATGCATCGGGACTCGCCGGGGTTCTGGAAACCGCCCGCGTACTCTCTCGATACGAATTTGCGGGTTCGATCGTCTACGCCGCACTCGCTGGAGAAGAACAGGGCCTGTTTGGTGGACAGATCATGGCCCGTCAAGCGACGAAAGATGGCTGGTTCATCGAGGGGGTGTTGAATAACGACATGATTGGCAATATCTCCGGCATCAACGGGGTAACGGATAATTCGACTGCGCGGATTTTTTCGGAAGGCATACGGGCAACGGAAACCTCTGAAGAGGCACGCATCCGCCGATTCACCGGCGGCGAAGTGGATTCGCCTTCACGTAATCTCGCCCGCTACGTCGATGTTATTGCAGACACTTATATCGACAACCTCGATGTCATGATGATCTATCGCCTGGATCGGTTTGGTCGAGGCGGACACCACCGACCGTTCAATGCAGCCGGTTTTCCCGGAGTGCGCATCATGGAAACCAACGAGCACTACAACCGTCAACATCAGGATCTGCGGGTAGAAAACGGTGTTTCGTACGGCGACGTCATCACCGGGGTGAATTTCGACTACGCCGCAAAGCTGACGGCGCTGAACGCGGTATCCCTCGCGGCCATGGCCTGGGCGCCGGGGCCTCCGCACAATCTCCGCATCGCAGGCGCGGTGCAACCGCACACGACGCTCTCCTGGGACAAGGTGGCTGGTGCCACGGGTTACAAAGTCTATTGGCGCCTCACGACATCGCCCGTGTGGACGTGGTCCCGATCGGTTGGTGACGTGATGAGTTACACGCTCGAGAATATTGTCATCGACAACTACATTTTTGGTGTCGCGAGTGTCGCTGCCAACGGGCTGGAGAGTCCTGTCGAGTTTCCCGGACCCATCGGCGATTTTTACCCCAGAATCGAAGCACCAGCACCGGATTAGACTCCCAGGTTTAGTCGCCGAATGCCGAACGTCGATACCGCAGCATCTTACCGCTGCCTACTCCTGTATGGGTTCCTTTCTCGTAGGCAATCCGGCCGTTGACGACGACAAGTTCGATTCCATCGGGCTCCTGCTTGGGGTCGTCGTATGTCGCCTTGTCGATCACGACATCGGGATCGAAAAGCACCAGATCCGCCCAGTTACCTTCCTTGATCAGACCACGATCGATCAGGCCAAACGTCCTGGCGGGAAGTGATGTCATCCTGCGCACCGCCTCCTCCAGAGCCAGCACCCCGCGTTCTCGCACGTACCGGCCAAGCACCCGGGGAAACGTGCCGAAGAGGCGTGGGTGGGGCTTGCCCCGCAGATCGGGAATGCCATCGGAACCCACCATCATGTCGCGATGGGCGAGGTTGGTTTCGATGTCCGCCTCATCGATGATGAAGTGAATGCAGATTGTCCGGTCTCCACGCGGTGCGGTGAGAATCATCTTCACGACCTCCGTGACATCCATGTTTCGTTCGGCCGCAATGTCGACAACCATTCTGCCCTCGAACTCACGAAACGCTGAACAGCTCGCAATTCGAATCACTTCGGCCAAACCGCGATTGATTCGATCGAGATTGAAGTATTCGATCATACGACCGCTCCCGGCCGTGTATGGGTATACATCGAGCGTCACCCTTTGCCCTGCCGCCAGGGCAGCATCGACTTTCGCCAACGAATCTTTGACCTTGCCCCAGTTCGCACGTCCGGCTGACTTGTGATGCGAGATGTGCACGTGCACATCCGCTGCACGTCCAATCTGCAGCGTCTCCTCCACGGCTTCCAGCAATTGATCCCCTTCATTACGCATATGGGTGGTGTACAACGCATCAAAGGGTTTTGCCATCCTGGCCAGTTCGATAATCTCTTCTGTCTGGCTCCATCGCCCAGGGCGGTATATGAGTCCTGTGGAGAAACCACACGAACCCTGTTCGAGCGCTTGTTCGACGTAACCACGCATGACGTCGAGTTCATCTTTGGTAGGTTCCCGTTGCGCCATGCCCATCGCGAGCGTCCGTACGGTATTGTGGCCGACGAGCATGAGATTGTTGATTGCGGGATGTTTTGAGAGTGCCGCCTGGAAGTACCCGTCGAGATCCGTGAACTCGCCCTCGAGGCCGGCGAGAATACCGCCGCTTGCGGCAACCGAATCTTTCTCAGGGTCGGCAGGGATCGCGCTGAATCCACAATTTCCACTCACCACCGTGGTCACGCCCTGGGCGAGCTTGAATTCCATACCCGGGTGGCGAAAGAACGCACCGTCGTCGTGGGCATGAGTATCGATCAATCCCGGCGCCACGCACTTACCCTGACCATCTATCTCGTTGCCGGCAGCCCCGACCGTGCCAATCGAGTGAATGTGCCCTTCATGGATACCAACGTCAGCCTCAATCGATTGAGAGCCGCTACCATCGAGAACCTTCACGTTGCGGATCGCAAGGTCGATCATGTTTTTCTTCCTTTATTCACTAGCCACCTGGGTCTGGGGTACGCTACAGGCCATAACGCGTCGATGAAGTGCGCAACCACTCGCCAATCATCTCACCGATCATGATGCAGGTGAGGTTGGTGTTCGCCCGCGGCACACCGGGCATGATGGAGGCATCGGCAACCACCAGCCCATCGAGATTGTGGCAACAGCCGAACTGATCGACCACCGCTTGCGGATCATCGCCCGGGCCCATCTTCAGGGTACCGCAGGGATGGTAACCGCTTGCTGAGAAGCGTCGGCAAAACCCGGCAATTGCCTCGTCGTCCGCGGCACGGGCAGGATCGGGGAAAGTCACCTGTTCCACCAGATCTGCCAGAGCGCCTGTGCGAGTGAACGCGAGCGTATCTTTGAAACAGCCGACCAGCCGGGTCACGTCGCGCTCGTCCTCGCAGAAACGATTGTCGACAACCGGGTTTACGTGAGGATCCGCATTCTCCAGGCGCAGTTCACCGCGCCCGTACTGATATTCGAGCACGGCCGCAATCGCAAACATGGGAGGATCGCCCGGTTTGCCGGTAAAACTGAGCTGTTCGATCTGCAGGTCGTTACGTTTATCCGAACCGTCCGCCGTATAACGAAGTATCGTCTGGATCAAAGGCGCGTCGAAGTCGATGATGGACGCATCTTTCACGATACAGGCGACAGCCAGCGCAGGATGATCGGAAAGATTCTGACCGACGCCCGGGGTATCACTGACAACATCGATGCCAAGCTGCTCCAGTTGAGCCTTCGGGCCGACGCCGGAACGCAGCAGAATCGCCGGAGACATCAGTGCACCTGCGCTCAGCACAACCAGCCGCGCGAACAGCTCGGTAACCTCACCCGATGCGGTTTCCACCTCGACACCGGTACATCGACCTCCTTTGATAACAAGCCGACGTACCAAGGTATTCGCTCTAATCTCGAGGTTGGGTCGAATCCGAGCCGGTGCGAGGTATCCCACAGCACAAGAGATACGCAACCGACCGAGCTTGTTCATCGGGTGCGGGCCCGAGCCCCAACCCGACGGTTCGTTGGCATCATTGCAATCCGGATAACCCAGATCCCTGGCAGAGCTCAAAAAAGCCTGGTGTTGAGGTAGGAGTTCCGCAAGGGGATAACGCCGGATGGAAATGGGTCCGGCGTCACCATGGTAGGGTTCGTGACCAAAATCCAGATCGCGTTCGAGCCGGTTGAACGCGATCAATACATTATCCCAGGTCCATTCACGATTGCCGAGATCCGCCCACTCGTCATAGTCTTCCGGCATGCCGCGTAATGCGATCGCGGTGTTCACAGCACTCGAGCCACCTGTCACTCGACCGCGGGGAAAGGCGACTTCGCGATCCCGCGTTGGCCGGTATGCCTGTCCCCAATCGTGATCCCGGTACGAGTTGTTGTGACTGTTGACCAGGTCGAATGGCGTCTCGGAAATATCGGGGTAGTCTGGCCCTGCTTCCAGCAGCAGCACGTGCTTACTGGGATCTTCGGTGACCCGAGCGGCGATCACCGAACCCGCGCTACCGGCGCCGACGATGATGATGTCGAATGGGGTTTCCATAACGATCAAATCAAACGGGGACCGGACCTTCGACCTGCAACCGATGGATGACGCGCGATTGCTCGGCGTGATCGTGCACTGCAAAGTGCAACATGCTGCGGTTGTCCCACATCGCCAGATCTCCGGCTTTCCAGGTATGGCGCGCTTGAAATTCCGGGCGTATCGAATGTTGGTACAGGTAGTCCAGTAACGAGGCGCTTTCCTCTCGTGACCAATCCACGAAGCGACGGGTAAACGCCCGGCAGACATACAACGCCCGGTTTCCCGTTTCATCGTGCACGCGCACAACCGGATGCTCGGCACGAGGGGCGGATTTCGGATCCTCCCCATACAGGCTCGCCAAACCCTCGGCCGTGTGGATCGCTCGCAACTGATTAACGACTCCTTTGAGACCGTCGGACAACGCCTCGTACGCGAGCTCCTGATTTGCGAACGCGGTATCGCCACCAAACTCAGGTACTTCCAACGCATACAACATCGTCAGTTTTGGCGGTTCGGCGTTATAGGTCATATCCGAGTGCCAATGCTGGTTGACGTCTTTCTTTTTACCGTGATTGCGCAACTCGATGATGTTCGGGTGACTGTCGAGCCCCGCATACGGATGGCGTACCAGGGAACCCCAACGTTCGCCAAACGTTATCTGCTCCTGGGGCTCGAGCACCTGGCCTGGAAAAACCAACACATGATGTTCACAGAAAAGGCGATTGAGCTCGACCCAGGTCTCGTCATCTATGCTGCGCACATCGAGATCTTCAACCACGGCACCTGCAGGCGCTGTCAAGCGACGAACCTTCACTTCCGGGACCTCGTCAATCTGAACGGTCCTAGTTTAACCAGCAGCGCCCGCGCATGTCCTTTGGAATTACCCTTCACGAACGTTCCGGATCGATCAGGTATTCGGTTCGAAGAAATTTGAAAAAACACCAGGTTGCCACGGCGCTCAGGAGATGCCAGATCGCGTGAGCTTGTATCAGCGAATCTGGATTGCACAACGGATTCCCGGGGCGACCGGTCAACCAGATTGCAAATGCCGTCATATAGGTCACCACGCCGGCAATAAACCAGGGTCTGTAGGACCGTCTCCCGAGAGGCGCTCGAGGAGCGAGCAATGCCGGAAGCCAAAACAAGACGATCCACCAGTACTTCGCGGGTTCTGCGAACATTTCCCAGGGCATGGTGCCAAAAATTGCGGCAATGACAAAACCAAACAGTCCTGACAGCCAGCGCATCGGTTGCGACCAGAAACGGAACAACACCTCCGAAATTCCCCACAACGCAATTGACAGACCGAAGAAGTCGAGGTTGATGCCAAGCCTTCCACCAAAAAGCAGACGCCCAACTCCGTACACAACCACCAAACTGAGATAAACCAGAAAAAATCGTCGAGCGGTCCACCGTCCCATCGCGGCCACATTGACCAGCCACGGAATCAGGATGTACATGACCATACTGAGGTTGTCCGCCCAGGCACCCCAGGCTGTATGCGTGCCATGCATGAGCATCGAACCAGGACCCAGCCAGATTGCTGCGATTGCATACAGCATCGCCACAGGAGTGAGACCATGGAATTGATTGGGACCGTCTGCGTTGCGTGGATCTGTGGACAGAACGCGCAACATTAACAATCCCGCAAACATGAAACCGAGATTGCTCAGCGCATTCGCCGGTTCCCTGAAGATGCCGTCACTAACCCGTTCGCACCACCGCGACGCTTCACCGGTCAATTGTTCGGATATCGCGGGTATGCCCCAACCCAGCCAACCAAAATAACTGTACAGCACCATATAGCCAATGCAGACCCATACCGCGACAGGCAGAACTTTGTTCCGCCAGGTACTGGGGTTTGCTGTCGTCGCCGCCATTCTTTCGTCTGCCTCGATGAGTTTTTAATGAGACGCTGAAGCCATTACCGACCGAGCAGGCATGCTTTTTGTCTCAGGAACAGGAAGAATAACCGATTGATCCTCTGGATTATCGAACAACCAGTGGAGCAACCTATTTGCCTTGGAGGGGAGATGATACTTTCAGGAATTACCGTGCTAGATCTCACGCGTGTGGTTTCAGGTCCATGCTGTACGCGCACGCTCGCAGATCTCGGTGCCGATGTAATCAAAATCGAACCGCCGGAAGGCGACCTGTTGCGTCGCGGGGTGCCGAAGGCCGGGCGCGTCGCGTTGGGTTTTGCTCAGCAGAATGCCGGTAAACGCCACCTCAGCATCAATCTACGCAATCCTTCGGGGAGAGATCTCGTCACAAAGCTCGCCGCAAAGGCCGATGTGCTGGTTGAGAACTATCGTCCAGGGGTCGCCGCTCGCTTAGGCTTGGGTTACGACGATGTACGAGCCAGAAATCCCGACATCGTCTACTGCTCGATTACGGGTTATGGCCAGAACGGGCCTGCCGCCAACCGCCGGGCATATGCACCCATCATTCATGCAGAGCTTGGCCTCATTCATCTCAATGCTCGAGAACGTGGTACCCAACCCCAACCTGAGGCGGTGTCTCACGCAGACTTTGCGGTCGGCGCACAGGCGGCTACCGCGATACTCGCGGCATTGGTCCACAAGCTGCGAACCGGTGTCGGCCAACACATCGACGTATCCATGGCGGAGACGATGCTCGCGATGAACGAATGGACGGCCGTCGAGGTCAGCGGCGGTTTTGGCGATGAAATCAGCCCGTTCCGACCCGGCAAGGCAGCACTCCTGCAACTCAAGGACGGCACCTGGATGCAGTTACCCGGCAACCCCACGACGAGTGTATTTCGAATTGCCGCAGCGCTCGACAAAACCGACGAACTCGACGCTCGCGGCTGGCATGATCCAGAATCGACCCAGGGTAAGGAGGCTGAGGTCAAAGAACTGCTGCAGAGTTGGGCACTGCAATACGCAACGGTCAGCGATTTTGAAGCCGCACTCGAATCCCTGCGCATGCCCCTCGGAGAAGTAAAATCACTCGGCAACACGGTCAATGAGGATTGGGCGATCGCGCGGGAAGCGTTCGTTGAGATCGACGTAGACGGTGAGCCGGTCAAGATTCCGCGCTCTCCATTTCGCTTCTCCGCGGGACCGGTCGGGCCTACGTCGGGTTCCCACGTTCAGGGCCACGACAACCGGACCGCGCTCAAGGAATTGCTCGACCTCGATGATGAGACCTTGGACGCACTCGAAGCCGACGGTGTGCTCATAACCCAGTAAAACCGGGTCCGATCAGGGACGGACCTCGTAATACAGGTTGCTCGGATCATCGAGATCGTGTTGTACAAATCGAGTAAAGCCCGCCTCTCGCACCATCCGTTCGGCCACTTCCGGGTTGAAGCCGAGGGTACCCAATCCGGCACCGCCCGGTTCCGATAACGCCGAAGACATACAGGCCGATACCGAAAAGCCGTAAAACATCGCCAACAACGGATTACGCATGTTTTCCTTGAAATCTGCCCGGCTGCGGATGTCTTTGATCAACCAGGTTCCATCGGGTTGCATCGATTGGTAGATCGCCGCAATCACCTTCGCCGGTTGGGTCATGTCGTGAATGCAGTCAAACGAGATCAGAAAGTCGAACGTTGGTACCGATGGTATGTCTTCACCTCCAGCGATGAAAAGTTCGACGTTTTCAAGCGCCAACTCCTTGACCTTTTCATGACAGCGCTCGATGGCGATCGCACTCAGATCGTAGCCATGGAAAGTTGAGTTCGGGAAGGCTTTTGCCATCGTGACCAGCGCAACGCCACTGCCGCACCCAATGTCCGCAACAACTGCACCCTGGCTCAGCTTCTCGACCACACCGTTGAGCACAGGCAATATTTTCGGTATCAACTCCTGACGCGTCCACGGTCCCAACATCCGCTCGGTGCGGTGAGCGGCGTTGGGTCCGAGATCTTCGTACGACAGCCCGATTCCTGTATGGAATGCTTCGATCAGCTTGTCAACGGTGTCGGGTGGAGTCTGGCCACCGAATGCACCCGCGGCGAAGGAGAGGCTACCCTCCTCGTCAGCCAGCACCGCACTGCCCACGGCACTTAATTCGAATCGGTCCCCATCATGATATTCGAGCAACCGCGCTGCCGCCTGACCACGCAACCACTCCAACAGCCAGCGTTCCTGCAATCCGGTTCGTTCGGCTAATTCTCCGGCGCTCACGGGGCCTGCTTTGTCCAGGGCTTGGTACAAACCGAGTCGGTCGCCGATATGAATCATCAACGACACCATCTCGCCCTGCTTGAAACTCCAAACCGAAAACGAATAGCGTTTCAACTGATCCGGGTCGATGACCGGTTGTTCCATGATTTCCCCCTGAGTAATTCCAGCCGCTACTTTCTTACATATTTTTTTAGCGCGCGCGATCCGACTTCAGCGCCGTATATATTTCCTTCGGCATCCACCGCAACGCCTTCGGCGGCGCTGGTTCCCGAGTTGTCGGGATCAGGCTCGGGATCCGGAATGAACGCGGTAACAACTCCGTCGACAGCTCTCCCGATGCGGATACCTCTTTTCCAACCGGGGTTACGGCGGGCATTAGATTCCGAATCTGCCGAATAGAGGATGTCGTTTTTGTCTATGAACAATCCGCTCGGACGCCCGAATTGTGTCCAGGTCGCTAGATGGTTGCCTTCCTGATCAAAGATCTGAATCCGGCTGTTGCTGCGATCACCAACAAAAAGCCGACCTTTCGAGTCCATGGCAAGCGCGTGCGGGTCGTTGAAGTTACCGTCTTCTTTGCCCGCCATTCCCCACGACTTTATAAAAGTTCCGTCACTGGTGAATTTGACTACTCGGTTGTTTATCGGCGGTCTTCCGCCGTGTCCATCCACGACAAATATGTCACCGTTAGGTGCTACTAGCATATCCGACGGTTTGCGGAACGTATTCTCTCCGTCACCCGACACGCCCCGAGTGCCGAGCGTCATCAGAAGTTCGCCGTCTGGACTGAATTTCAGGATGACGTGGCCCACCCCATCGGGGACAGGTGCATAACCGACAGCGTCAGCGATCCAGACGTTACCGTCGGCATCGACATGTATGCCATGGGGCCAAACGATCATCCCGGCGCCGAAACTTTTCACCAGGTTGCCATCGGCATCAAAAAGCATCACCGGATCGAGGTCGCTGTTCAGACAACTATTGGCTCCGCAACGGTCTGCCACCCAGATGTGTTTGCCATCCTTTGCAGGATAAACTGAACTGGTTGCCCCCCAGGGTCGGTCTGCGGGTAACTTCGCCCAACCTTCGACTGTCTCATACGGATTCGGCGCATCGTTCGGCGCGTAGATCTGCGCGTGCCCGATCGCTCCAACGAGCATGGCCGCGATGAACGCAACGACACTTGCCGCTTTTCTCCCCATGGCAAATTCTCCCTTCTCCTAGCTAAGCAAATCCCTGTCCGGAATCCATATACGCTACTTATTCTACACCTGCATCCACTCGTCGCAGATCTGTCTCAGACCACGTAGCGCTGTCCGTTTACGGTTCCCAGGAAAGCGTCCAGTGGTACTTTTTCCTGGTGCAGAAATCCTTTGTCCGGCAATTCGCCAGAATTGACCAGTTCGATCACAGCACAAACCGATGACGAAGTTGTCCATGAGATGGCTCGCCAGGATCGACCTTCTATTTCCATCGGATAATAGGACCTTACGAACTCACTGCGACCCAGTTGGCCATCCTGCATGCCTTCGGCGGAAACATGAACATGGACAACATCGTCATCCACCGGCGGTTTGGCGTTAGTCAAGATCTTTCCCGCCAGCGCACGGTCCTCGCGCATCAACAACTCGTGAAAGAAAAAATTCATCAGGCTTGCGTGACCGGGATAGCGCATGGTTTTGTAATCCAGATTTTCAACCCGATCTCGATAGGTATCGCACATGGTACCGAGTCCACCCGAGGTGGTGAACGCCTCCAGACGCACACCATTGACGTAAACCGTTTCGATCCACTCCATCGGCGAGGTCCATTTGCGCACACCGTCCTCGATGACTTCGCAGTCGTTGAGGTATTCGTTTACCACACCTTCCGGTGACCAGTTGAACGAATACCCAAGCAACCCGGTTGGATGTTGTGGCAGCGCACCGACCCGCAGTTTGATCGATCGAATCTCATCGAACTGTTCCGCCAGGTGAGCACCGACAATGCCGATAAAACCCGGAGCCAGTCCACACTGCGGCGCCATCAATTTTTCGCTTTTCTTGCTCAACTCACCGATGAGTTGAGTGGTCGAGACATCTTCGGTCAGGTCGAAATAGTACAAGCCAAGCTCACTGGCAAGACGTGCTACCTCTTTGTTGAGGTGGTAGGGAAGACAGGAAAGTACCGCATCCTGATCTTTAATCACGTCCATCAACTCGTCTTTAGCCGTGGCGGACGCGCATTTGAGTTCAAAAGGCACGTTCCGCTCGGGCAGTCGAGTATCGACACCAGTCACCGTGAACCCGGTAGCATCCAACATGGTTGCCGCCAACTCTCCGATCGAACCGAGACCCAGCACGGCTATGTTGTTAATTTTATTCCCGCTCATCAACGCTACACCTCAAAATTGATACCCTGGGCCAACGGCAACTCCTCAGAGTAATTCACCGTCACCGTCTGCCGGCGCATGTATGCCTTCCAGGCATCCGATCCGGATTCTCGACCGCCCCCCGTTTCTTTTTCGCCACCGAACGCACCACCAATTTCAGCACCGGATGGACCGATGTTCACATTGGCAATACCGCAATCGGATCCACGCTGTGACAGAAAATGTTCTGTTTCCTGAACGTTAGTCGAGAACACGCACGATGACAGTCCCTGCGGTACATCGTTCTGCAACGCAACTGCCGCCTCGAAGGTCGAATATTTCATCGCGTATAGAATCGGCGCAAAAGTCTCCCGGCGAACGATATCGGTTTGGTCCGGCATTTCAACGATCGCGGGTTGCACGTAATAGCCGTTGGGGTACTCGTCAGCCAAGACCCGTTCGCCACCGAATACCGTGCCCCCCTCCTCCCTCGCCGTCACCAGCGCGCTTTCCATCTGCAGGAAAGCCGCCCGGCCGATCAACGGCCCAACCAACACGCTTTCGTCCAGTGGACTGCCAATCTTCAAGCTGGCATACGCCTTCTTGAGCTTTTCAATCAGCGTAGCGTAGACCTGCTCATGAACGATCACTCTTCTCAGCGAAGTACAACGCTGCCCGGCGGTTCCGACCGCAGAAAAGACGATTGCCCGCAGGGCCATGTCGAGATCGGCAGACGGGCAGACAATCATCGCGTTGTTACCCCCAAGCTCGAGTATGCAGCGACCGAAACGAGCAGCCACAATCGGGGCAACCGTACGACCCATGCCCGTCGAACCGGTTGCGGAAATTATCGGCACGTCTTTGCTCTCAACGAGTACGCTGCCGGCACTGGCAGCGCCGATCAGCACTTGAGCCAAGGCCTCCGGTGCTTCGGCAAATTCGCCTGCAACCTCATCGAATATCTTCTGTACGGCAAGCGCTGTGAGCGGAGTCTTTTCCGACGGCTTCCAGATAACGGAATTTCCAGCCACCAGCGCCAGACAAGTATTCCAGGCCCAAACCGCGACCGGGAAATTGAAAGCTGTAATCACCCCGCACACGCCCATCGGCTGCCATAGTTCCCTCATGCAGTGACCGGGACGCTCCGAAGGCATGGTCAGACCATAGAGTTGTCGCGACAGACCCACGGCAAAATCGCAGATGTCGATCATCTCCTGAACTTCGCCCAGGCCTTCCTGAAATATCTTTCCGCATTCGGTGGATACCAGGCGTGCAAGCGGTTCTTTGCGTTCCCGCAGCTTGTTTCCCAGCAGGCGGACAAACTCTCCGCGTCGCGGTGCGGGAACATCCCGCCAGGCATGGTATGCCCGTACCCCGTTCGCGATCATCGAGGTAGCCTCTTCGGCTGTTCGCATCTCGACTCGTCCGATGAGCTCGCCATCGATGGGCGAAATCACGGTGAGGTCGCCTCCAGCAATCTCTGTTGGGATAAGTCCCACGGCCCGAGTTACCTCGCTGTGTGTCATGTCGTTGCTCCGTGTCTGACCACGCGTTCACGTTGATTGGGAATCCCCATCGCCAAAACGAAAGGATCCGATTTCTGTCGTTGCAATACGCTTGCCTTATCCGCCAATCCAAACCATTTGTGAGCTATCAGCGTTTGCAGAACCGGGGGTCCCATGGCGCTTCCCGGACCAAGCAGGATGAGTTTCTGCGGGGCAAACTCTTTGAGCGCCACTTCCACCGCCTTCGAAAAATCGTAGGTTTCGACAACCTGGTGACCTAAAGTGTAGTCACGCATGGCAGCGAGATCGGAGGCAGGCTGCCAGATCTCGCCCCGCCCGTCGATGACGGGAATGTCGGGCGCCGCAAAAATCGACAACGGCAGTTTCAGCCGAGCAAACTCGCTCACCTGATTGAGCAGCGGAGAATGAAAAGCTGCATGGCGCGCGAGACGCAGCGGAAATCCTCCCTCAATACTCGGCAGTTCCTTTTCCGCAGCGCGTAGCGCCTCATCCGTACCCGCAAGTACCACCATGCCGCCAAGGCGTATGGAAACGAAGAGCTCGCCAGGTGCGTCTGCGAGTACCTTTGCTACCGAAGCCTGCTGTTTCTTGGCCACACCCCAGGTGTCGTCAACCAACGGATAGACCAACTGCCCACCTACCCCGTGTTCATCCATGAGCGCCGCCATCGTTTCAACCAGTTCAACGCCCGCGTCATACATCTCCACAACGCCCGCTGCCGCCAACGACAAATACCAACCCATGGAGTTACCCGTAACGGCGACTATGTCGTAACGATCTCGATCGATGTCGAGAAAGTCACCGAGCGCGCAGCCATAAATCAAACCAGCGGCGTTCCTGCCGGTGGCATGGCGAGTCGGCGAGTACCGATCCGCCCGATCGAGATCGACAATTCCTTCGCACCCTCGCTCTGCGCGATAGTCATCGATCGCGGTGAGCAGGTCCGACTTGTCACCGTGCAGACGTCCGAGGTAGCCGAGTTCACTCGAGGTGTAAGTGCCTCTGCCCGGGGCGATGACGACGGCCGTTTCACGCAGCAGGCCTTTCTTGCTCGCCACGGCGTTGTGCGCCACGTCTCTTTCATTCGCCACGGCGTTGCCCCGAGGGTTTCGCCAGGAGATTTCGTGCCGCTGTCAGGATATCCGCTTCGCTCGGCAAAACTTTATAAGCCGCAGTACCGAGCGGTATGAAGCTATCCTCTGCACACAAACGCTTAAATGGCACCTGGCATTCGTTTTCCACGAAGCCCGTAATCAACTCTTCGCTCATTGACCCGGTACGGCGGCATTCGTCCACGACGAGTATGTGTCGGGCTGTGCCGATCGCGACCAGAATCGCTTCGATATCGAGTGGTTTCAGCCATCGCAGATCGATCAATCGAACGAACCTGCCATCATCGGCGGTGAGTCTCTTTATCGCCCGCCGCGACAAGTACGCGCCGTTGGCGTATGAGACGATGGCAAGATCGGGATCACTCCCGTGCTTTTTTGTGTACCTCCTGGAAGGTTTCGAATCCTCCACCCCCAGCTCGCCAAAACCTACCTCGCCTTCGATCTCGTCGTACACGAACGACATGCCGCCATCGCCGTCCGCAATGAGATCTTTCATGTTATACAGTGCGATGGGTTCCAGAAAAATCACCACCCGACCCCGCTCTCGAGCGAGGCGGTAGCAACAGCGCAACATGCGTACCGCGTCATCACCCCGTGACGGGCAGGCCAACACTATGCCAGGGATGTCGCGAAAAACACCAAACGCATTGTCGTTGTGAAAGTGCCCGCCGAAGCCACGTTGATAAGCAAGGCCCGCGATACGGATCACCATAGGATTAGCCGCCTTGCCATCGGAAAAAAACGAGAGCGTGGCCGCTTCACCGCGAATCTGATCTTCCGCATTGTGAACGTAAGCAAGGAACTGAATCTCTGGCAGGGGTATGAAGCCGTTGTGGGCAAGCCCGATGGCAAGCCCTAGTATCGATTGCTCATCGAGCGGAGTATCGAAGACGCGTCGATTGCCAAACCGGGTTTGCAGGCGGGCGGTAGCACCGTACACACCACCCTTCCTGCCGACGTCTTCGCCAAAAACTACCGCTCGTGGGTCTGCGGCAAGTATTCCCATCAGCGTCAACGAAATCAGCCGCGACAGGTGTTGCGGTGTCTCGCAGGCTCTAGCGTCTATGGCCGACGACGGCACGAAGGACCCGTCAAGTTTCAGCGTTTCGGTGCCCGAAGAGGGCTCGGGCACGATTGAGCGCATGATGGTTTTGGCGGATGTGAGCTTGGGGCGCTCGCAAGCTTGATCGGTGACTCGCTGCACCCGTTCGGCAATCTGCAGATCCAGATCCAGAATCGCCTGGGCAGTCATCGCCTGCTCATCGATCAGCGTGCGCGCTGTTTTCAGCAGCGGGTCGTGAGCTTCGTCGATCTTGATGTCTCCAGGCGGGCGATAAGCGCTTTCGATGTCAGACCCGGCATGCCCCATGAGCCTGATCATGTTGAGGTGGAGGAAAACGGGTATTCGCCTGTCCCTGGTCAAGTGCTCGGCTTCTCTCGCCGCTCGTATGACATCCAGAATCTCGGTGCCATCGGCCGCGATGTAGTGTAATCCCTGTTTGCCTTCGTAGCTGCCAGCCACCCAACCCTTAGGCGTCGGCACAGAGATACCAATACCGTTGTCTTCACAGATTAACAAGATTGGCAACGGAATACCTCTGTGCGCCGTCAACGCGGCCGTGTTGAGCGCACCCACCGCGGTCGAGTGGTTGACGCTGGCATCTCCAAAACTCGCAATCACGACCGAATCATGAGGCACTACCGAAAAATCGACCTTCAACATACGAGCCAACGAAACCGCAAAGCTGGTACCTACGGCTTTCGGCAGGTGAGAAGCAATCGTGCTGGTCTGAGGAGGCACGAACATCTCATGAGATCCGAGCACTTTGTGGCGCCCGCCCGAAACAGGATCATCAGCGCTCGCGACAAACGACAAAGCCATATCCCACAACGGTGTCGCACCGGGCTTGCGACGCACTCGTTCGATCAGAAAAGCCGCCGATCGATAGTGCAGAAAAGCCATATCGGTCGTCCGGTAGACGTACGCAACCCCTGCGTTGCCTTCATGACCGGCGGAACCAATGGAGTAGAACCCTCGCTTCTCCTGAGATAGCTTGCGCGCGGCGTAATCCAGATGTCGACTCATCAGTTGACTTTCAAATATATGAACCAGATCGGCGCGGGTCAGGCCAACCGCGCTAAGCGTCAGGTTGTGGTTCGATGCCGGTAACTCACCCCGCTGAACCCGCTCACGAAATGCCAGGGCAAGCCGTTCATGGGGCGGCAGATTCAGCCTGGCATTCATATCGGACATAAGCCTGGATTATTCATGAACAAGCTACTGCGGTCGCCGATAGCAGCAAGACACCGGCCCTCGCAGAACTGCGCGACCCACCCTCGTTACGCTTCTTCATGAATAATCCAGGCTAGCCTTGCAGCAACAACGGCTATGGGTTGTCAGCCATGAACTTCAGCACCGCAGAGGCGAGCGCGTCAGGCGCCTGCTCCTGGAGGAAGTGACCCGCGCCTTCGATGGTTACATGCGCCTGTCCCTTTGCACCGGGCACCGTTTCCTGAAAGCGCTGGTGGGCACCCGCGGTTACCGGGTCGGAGTCGCTGAACGCCGTGAAAAATGGCTTCTCCCATTGCTCGAGCACCTGCCAGGCCGCTCGGTTGGCTGGAATCGCTGCGTTGTCGGGCATGATCGGCACCAGGCTTGGAAATTGACGTGCACCCGACATGTAGCTGTCGTCGGGAAACGGTGCATCGTAGGCGGTCGCTTGTGCATCCGCGAGCACACCGCCTCCACTGAACTTCACTACCTCGCTTACCCGTAAAACAGGCGTTTCCGCACAGTATTTGACCCAGTGCAGGAAGCGCATTCCGCTATCGTCTGCCATCATCGCAGCTCCCATCTCCAGCGGGCTTTGATGCACGGGCAAGCTTTCATAGTGCGCGCGCATCGCTGCGCTGATCTTCGCGACCTGCTCTCCTTCGATGCCTTTGGCGTCCGGCAATCCTGTGTTTGCCGTGACGATGCGCGCAAACCGTTCGGGTAATTCGGCAACCGCACGTAACCCGATGAGCCCACCCCAATCCTGGCACACCAGGGTGATGTTCGAGAGGTTCAAATCTGCGAGCAGCGCTTGCAGCCACGCCACATGGCGCGCATAGGTATAATCAGCCCGCTCGGTTGGCTTGTCCGATTTTCCAAAACCAATGAAATCGGGAGCGACTACCCGATATCCCGCATCGACAAACAGTGGAATCATTTTTCGGTAAAGGTACGACCACGTGGGTTGACCGTGCAGGCAGAGGATGAGTTCGCCGTCGCGAGGACCTTCATCCACGTAGTGCATGCGTAGTTCCCCGCCATCGGGTTCCGGCACAAGGCAGTAATTGGCCGGGAACGGATAACCTTGCAGATTTTCGAATCGGTCTTCAGGTGTTCGCTTATATTGCATACGTGTAACTCCGTTTCCAAAGCAGGCTCGGAAGAAATCATGACGACAATCGCGTCGGTGCGGTTATAGAAAAAGAATTCGGCTGATTTGCCTGTTCTCATGGGCTGTTGGTCAGACCCTGAAATTGTATCCCGGTCGATAATAGCTGTCATTAATTGGTTCTACTTACCTTGCGATTAGATTCTGCCGACAGTAATTTTCAACGTGCCTGGAAAATCAGGCCGAGTGTTATAGTGCCGCAACTTCGAGGAGATCCGAATGCCCTCGCTCAACTCTCGATCGACGTCGACCCACCTTCAACAAGTGGTTTTCCTCACGCTGGTTATCTCGACATCGGCTTGTCAACCAGAGGATGAAACGCCCGGATTCTGGCTCAACGGAGAAGTAGTCGAACATATCGTGGACGACTGGACGTTTACCGACAAGGTCGAAGAAATTTTCATCCAGACGAAGACCTGGTATCTCCTCCCCCACTCGACAACCATCTGGTGTGGGGAAATGAGTGGCGAGTTGTATGTCGGTTCATACGCGGACGAGCAAAAATACTGGGAGAACAACGTTCTACTCAACCCAGACGCAAGACTACAGATCAACGGCTTACTCTACGATGTAACCGTAACACCCGTATCCGACACTCGAGCAATCGCCAATCTCGACGCCAGGTACGCGGCCAAGTACAACATGGCAGAAGTTTTTGGTGAGAATCTTCCGCAATGGCGCTACTACCGGGTCTCGCAGCACAATTAGCTTACGCTCGACCGAACTGCTTCGGCAGACGAAACGGGGGTGGTGTGAAAGGGAAACAGGAAGGCACTGAGCGGCGCAACCTGTCCCGGATATCCATTTTCCTGTTTCAACCCCAACGCCCGCGGAGGAACACCCACGCGATACAAAAAGGTGTTGAATAGTAAATCGAACAAAACCAGCGTCGCTCCGTAATTGACGGCTTCATGAGATTCGGCACTGTGGTGGTAACGGTGTAACTCCGGGCCAACAAACACGTAATTGAGCCACCCCATGCGCATATCGACATTGAAGTGACTGATGGTGCCGTGTAACGCGATGACCGAACCATAGGCAAGTACGGCTTGCGGATCGAAACCCAGAATCCACAGTGGCAGCAATTGCACAAACAGCCGCACGATAATCGCGTTGAAAGGATGGAACACCGCATGCATCACCACGTAAAGCTGTTGTGGCAGGTGGTGGATCGAATGAGACCGCCACAGGAAATTTGTCAAAGGTCCGCGACTCTCATGCATCGTCCGATGAACGCCGTACTGGAGTGCTTCAAACACGAGAAGCCCGACAACAACTTGCGCCAACAGAGGTTTGCCCGACATCGGTCCCTGGGTGTACTCGGATACCACCACCGCAACCATCACGACCAGGGTCGAAAGCAGCGCGAGGGTTGCGCCGTTGAGGACGATAAATACCAGATCCCGCTTGAGAAGATAACGCCACGTCATGCCCCAGCGCTGCTGATATGGCACCACCCATTCACACAAAAGCAGTGTCACGACCATGACCGAACCCTTGACCATCTGAACCTCCTGCATGGATTCCGGATTCGAAATTGCATAGCCGATGCAGAGCAGCGTCCACAGCCACAGGCTGGGGTACAAGGCCCATCGAATGGGTCCAACAATCCACCGGGTGGCGCCCAACCCCCCCGATTCCGTCATTCCGGTCGAACTGTCCACCTGTCTTTCACCCCATGCATCGTTTATATGTAAGTAATTACTTATATAGGAAAATCGACTATAATCCCGAGTTGATCTCAGCGCAAGAGCAACTATGCCAAGACAGAAAAATACCCCGGATGAGGTGATCCTGGATGCTGCCAGGGAGGTGTTTCTACAAGACGGTATTGGCGCGTCTACCCTAAAAATTGCCGCAAAGGCAGGGGTCTCCGAGGGTGTTCTGTTCCAACGATATGGACAGAAGAAGGTGCTTTTTTTCAAAGCCATGCGCCTACCCCCACCGGACTTTACCGAGGCGATGCAAGCCAGTAATGGATGCCCAAACCACCTCGAAGCACTTCTGGTACTCGTCACTTCGGCTCTGGACTATCTGAGAAGTGTCATGCCCATCGTCATGCTGGTTTTATCTCACCCGGCGCGACAAGAGATTTTCCAGGCTCACACAGGCCAGGCCCACGAGTTGTTGTTCGAAGCATTTGGAATCAGCCGGTTATTCCGAGAGTTTTTCGACAAACAAGTGGATCTCGGGCGCCTACGGGAGCGAGACTACGCGACGGTAACCGGCATCCTGTTCTCGACCTTGCTCGCAAGAGCACTCCATGAACAAATCGGCCTGGATCACCACGATTCGGCACACGCCTGGTTGAAGACCGTCGTAGAGGTCTTGATCGATTAATAAATTTAAAGACGGTTAGATTACCTTACCCCATCATGAACACGACGGATTCTATTACCAAAGTGGTTGCGGCCGTCGTATCACGGGATGGTAGCTACCTCATCGCCCGACGCCCGCTGCATAAACACCTCGGTGGATTCTGGGAGTTTCCAGGAGGAAAGATACATGAGAGTGAAGCGCCAACCGATGCAATCAGCAGGGAACTGCGGGAGGAACTGGGGGTAAACTTCGTCAACACGGGAAAGACCATAGCCGTTTTGTCCGACGGAACAATTCAGATTCGATTCCTTATTGTGGAAATCGAGGATCAGCCTGTTGCGCTGGAACACTCTGAACTGCGATGGTGCAATCTCGACGAGTTGCTCAGCCTCGATCTCGCGCCGATAGACGAACGCTTCGTCGTTGACGTTCTCGAGTCTCACAACCATGAGGAAAAACAATGATTCAATCCGAGTTGAAGGGAGCCGTACGGGTGCTGACACTGAAACGCCCCGAGGTACTGAATGCGTTCAATACGGAGCAGTTCGAGTTCCTGGCAGCTGCATTATTACAAGCAGGCGAAGATGCCGCGACGAAAGTGGTCGTTCTGACCGGGGCTGGACGAGCCTTCTCTGCGGGCGCGGATCTCACTGAAAACCGCCCCCCTCGCGAAGACCTTAAATACGGATTTCAGGGCTGTATCGACATTCTCATCGATTTTCAGAAACCGCTCCTCCTCGCGATCAATGGGGTTGGCGTAGGTATCGGAGCCACAATATGCGGGTTGGCTGATATGGTTTTCATGGCTGAAAGCGCTCGGCTGCGCTGCCCGTTCTCGGCCCTCGGCCTGACGGCGGAAGCCTGCAGCACTTATACGTTTCCACGTTTGATGGGACCTCAGGCAGCGGCAGATTTTTTGCTGGGGGCGGGGTGGCTGAGCGCCAGCGAGTGTAAGGCGAGCGGTCTGGCCTTGGCGGTATTTCCCGACGAAGGGTTCCTCGACAGGGTAATGCAGGAAGCCGAGAAGCTGGCCAGCCTCCCGTTGGTATCGCTGCTGCAAACGAAGGCATTGATGATGGCGCCACACATCAACGCCATGAAGGCGGCGAACATCGCCGAAAACGAAGCGTTGTTGAGTTTGCGCGGCGGCCCGGCTAACGTTGAAGCAGTTTCGGCGTTCCGCGAGAAGCGCGAGCCAAATTTTTCGAATTCATAGATGATCCTCATTGAGCAAAGCCTGTGAAGACACTATTAACCGCCGAGCACCTGGCCTGGATTGGCCGGAGTGAACCGCCGGTCACTGTGGAAGTAAGCCGCCGCGATATCGTCAAATATTCCATCGCAACGGAGCAGGTACAGCACAAGTACCTGGTTGGCGACGAGGCACCGCCGATGTTCGTCTTCAACCTGTTCGGGCCGATGGCCGAACTGAAGGACCTGCGAACTGACGGTTTACCCAAGGGGCAAGGTGGGGGTCCGCGGTTCCCCTTGCAGCGGGTGATGGCCGGTGGGACGCAGATCCGACAGTACCAACCCATTCGCCCGGGCGATCGTCTCGTTGCCACACGAAGTATTACCGACATGTTTGAGAAGCAAGGCTCAACCGGTCCCCTCATCTTCACCGTCAGAACCCTCAGCGTGACCAACGAGGCTGGCACTTCGGTTCTGGAGGAAATCCAAACGAGCATCAACCGATGATTACGCTGGCAGACATCAACGTTGGCGATGAACTACCATCGCGGAAGCACACGGCGACTAACGTCAGCCTCTTTCTGTACAACGCTGCCGTCTGGAACCCCCATAGAATCCACTATGATGAGGCGTACACCACCGGCGTCGAACGACATCCAGAAATTGTCATTGACGGACCGCTGCAGGGCGACTGGTTGAGTCAGTGCGCGCTGAACTGGGTGGGTGATGCCGCCCGGATGACCGACTTCAACTACAGCAATCGCAAAGCTGCCTATCTCGGCGAGACGCTGACCACGAGTGGCCGGGTCACCGCCGTCGACGTCGACAACAGCCGCGTGAGTGTTGAGCTTTTCGTCACGAACGCAAACGGAGAAGTGATGACGCCGGGTGGGGCTGTTCTACAGTTCGGAACATCAACTTCTGAGCCGATTTGATCGTCCATACCGGTAAGGTCGGCCGGAACCGCAATCTCGGTACATAAAGTCATTTAGAGATTACCAATATATCCTATTGATATAAATACAAATAAACTTTGATCGACACGATGCCACCGTCCTCCACGTGCCACCTTACCCGCTAGCCTAAATCCCGGAACTATCCAGCTCGAACTAGCGTTTATGTGACTTGCATCACACCCTGGCGGAATGTGTATTCGCTAAGCTAGCGGGAGCGAGTGGACGAACAAGGATGTTCCCCAACCCATTGGTGCAAGCCGACTTGCCGCACCTATAAAGGAGAAACCAGGTGCAAGTTCCTTGTTCAGTAGCGCCCCTTATTTCTGCTAATCACCCTGTTCACGCAGCCGGAGCGATACGGTTGTTCGCGGCGTTCGCGTGTATGTTTCTTATCGGCTGTTCAACCCTCTGGATCGAGCGCAACGAACCGGCGCCGGTTACCGAATCGAAACCGGTTGGGACACAGTCGAACGAATCAACACCTCCATTGTCATTGCCATTACCCCCAGCCCCATCAAAACCCGTAGCCGTGATAGTCGGAGGAAAGTTGTCCACGTTCCACGAGCTTACCGACGCTCTCGCTGCGCGAATGGTGCAGCCCTATGAGATTTTTGCGATCGCGGACGGTTCTACGCAATCGTTGCTCAACAAAATCCGCGCGCTGGATCCTCCCAACGTCGTTGCCATTGGCCTACCGGCGCTGGAGCTTGCGTCTCAACTCAAAGATACCGATGTTATCTACGCCCAGGTTTTCAATCCGCCGGCCGGACACCGGGGCGTGGAGCCCATTCCGCCGTTCGATATGCAACTCGCCTACTGGCAGCAGATTTCGGCAAAGATGCAACGTATTGGCGTGCTGGGAAGCACCCGAATGCGCAATGTCATCGATTCCCTCGAAACCGCAGCAGCAGCGAAGAACATCAAGGTCATTCGTCGTGAGGTTAGCTCAGACAAGGAGACCCTGCAGGTATTTCGGGCCATGGTTCCCTACATCGACGGCTTTGTATTCCTGCCTGACGAGTCGGTGCTGAGCCCAGACGTCATCCGACGCATCATCGTGCACGGATCGCGAAACAATCTGCAAATTCTGGTTTACAGCCCACTGATGTTCGATCTCGGCGCTTATTTGTACATAAGTGCTGAACAAACAGATGTCGCCGAGCAGATTGTCGCGCTGCTTGAAGATCACGACACCCACTCGCGAGCGTTAACCACCATGCGCGTACGGATACAAACGGGCACTTCGTCAAATGAAGCCGGCTGACAAGAAACAGGATACCCAACGCACCCTGGTTCAGGAAATGTTGATCGTGCAACTGGTGTTCGCGGCGTTTGTCGGCGCAATCGCCATTGGTTGCGTATGGTGGGTGGTGAACTGGGTGGTGCGTGACAACCTTGATGATTGGGCTCAGCGCTGGATCGTAGAGATGGAGTCACTCGGTACCGGTCTTTACCTGGACGAAACCGACGAACGTTTCCTGGAGCTGGAAAACTACCTGGTCCGCTTTCCTGAAATCCTCTATGTGCGCTACTACGACTCTGCCGGACAGATACTCTATGTAGAACAGGCGGCAAACGATGTAACCGCCTACCCCGCACTCACTCATGAGGAATTTCTGCTCCTCAGCGAGGATGCCGAGACCCACAACGTTGATACCAGGTACGAACCGCTGGTCCGAATCAGTCAAGCTGTCGTGGTCGAAGCGATCGTCAAGATCGATCTTTTCAACGCAGATTCGATGGAGGACATCGAAACAAAATCGTCTGTGGTCGGATATGTCGAACTCGGTCTCGACTACGACCGTTATGATCGCGAACTTCTAGGCAGCATCGTATGGGGCAGCATATTCGTATTGCTGGCAGTCCTCGCTATGGCTATGGTCGGGCGGGTAGCGTTGAAGCGAGCTATGCAGCCGCTGATCGATATTCAAAATCCGTTGGAGGCCATGGCAAAAGGCAACCTGGACATTCAGGTACCTGAATCGCATCACAAAGAAATCGCCAATATCGGCAATGCGCTCAAGACAGCCATCGACCGGATTCAGGAACGGGACAGGAATTTGCGAAGGCTGGCCAACCATGACGCGCTCACGGATCTACCGAACCGAAACCATCTGATCGACGAATTGAAGCAGCGCATGGAGCAACTTGTCATCGAGAAGTGTTCTGGCGCTTTGCTTTTTATAGATCTGGACAAGTTCAAGCACGTCAACGACAGTTACGGTCACGCCACCGGTGACTCGGTGCTCATTCAGGTGGCCGCGCGCCTGCGTCAGTTTGTTCGCAAAGACGACCTCGTCGCCCGCTATAGCGGCGACGAGTTTGTCATTTTCATTGCCGGAGTGAATGCCGATCGAGCGGACGAAATCGCCCGTAAGCTGATTCAGGATTTACGCGAATACCCACTATCTCATAGCGCACATGCTTTCAGCGTCGGCTGTAGCGTCGGGATAACGGTAGCTCCCTATCCACCAATCTTCACGCCCGAAGAACTGATTTCTCAGGCTGACCTCGCCTGCCGACAAGCGAAATCCAATGGGCGCAAGCGCACAAGCCACTTCAAGGCCGATGAGGGACAGCTGGACTCCATCAAGAGTGATCTGGATTGGCAGCAGAAACTCGAGCGAGCAATACAGCAAGACGACATCGTCTTGGAATACCAGCCGATCATGAATCTTGCAACCACAAACATTAACAGTTACGAGGTGCTGGTACGCCTGAACGACAATGGCAAACTGCACTATCCCTCGGCATTCATCCCCGCGGCAGTTCGATTCGGCATCATGCAGGATGTAGACCGGTGGGTGATTTCCCACGCGTTTGTAGAGCTTGCCCGAGTGCGCAAAAAGCATCCCGGCATCGTTTTCAACATCAACATCACCGGCGATTCCTTCGGTGATGGCACGCTGCCGAGATTCATCACCGAAACGCTAGAAAAGAACAACCTCCCAGCCTCGTCGATCATCCTCGAGATCACCGAACAGGTTGCGATCGGGAGCGTCTCCCAGGCAATTCCGCAAATCGAGGAACTCGTCTCACAGGGTTGTCAGTTCGCCGTAGATGACTTCGGTACAGGGTACAGCTCACTCAGTTATCTGAAGAAGCTGCCGGTACAATACATCAAGATCGATGGCGCATTTGTCCAGCGGCTTACCGAGGACAAAGCCGACCAGACGATCGTCAAAGCAGTGGGTGACATCGCGCGATTACTGGGTAAAAAAACAGTCGCCGAATATGTAGAAGACGCGAAAACCTTGAGCCTGGTGCGCGAACTCGGCATCGACTATGCCCAGGGATTTTTCATCGGAAAACCCAGCCTTACTCCCTGGGAGTCTGTCCAGACGAATAGTCGAGTAGTGCAGCTTCCCAAGCGTGCCCGAAACGGGTAATAGCAACAACCCCCGACGACCCCAACCAGCCCGCCGTGCAGGGCCACAGCGGCATCGAATTCCGCGCGATCCGATGCCGGAAACGCCGCCACCTGCCCAACCTCTCAAGCCATAACTTTCTCTCACGCCAGTCTCGCTCGACAATGACCACCGCACAATGTGACAAGACCGAAACTTTTTATCTGCGCGGGTACCTAATTTGGCGAACAGACGGATCGGAGAGCAGGTTTGAAGCGAGGTGTCCATCGGCTATTGATTGTCCTTTCAATGGTCATCGCGGCTCGGACAAGCGCCCACCCTGGAGACCGTCTGGTTCTACATGATGGGGCATTCTATTTTGTCGCAACCGACCCCATTCGGGCAACGTCGTCGCATTACGCCGCCCTCTGGCGCTGGTCTGAGGAAAGCGGACTCGAACTGATGTACAAATCGTCTCATGGCTCGAGCAATTTACGTATCGAGCTGGGTCTGAACGGTCATATCTATTGCTCGGAACGTCGATACCTGGGCGACCGGCCTGCACGCAGGGGCGACCAACCCGGAGATCGGAACGTCTTTGTGACGGAGTTAGGTCGGTTCGATATCGAGGGCAACGTCACCTGGCTCATGGGGCCGGATCGAGGGCGA
>SMVA01012033.1_pt1 | contig 51728 bp, 46 predicted proteins | sample 2456451 | NCBI WGS metagenome assembly SMVA01 (sample SAMN11095933, study PRJNA526329) | marine sediment metagenome | biome: Marine sediment; feature: Surficial sediment; material: Deep marine sediment; isolation source: Hadal surficial sediment | place: Pacific Ocean | collected 2014-05 | depth...
CCGAACTGGAGCAGGCATGGGATCTGTGCCGTAATGCGGAGCAGGGTGGACTGGATGACAAGACCCTGCGTCTCCTCAAACTGGCCATCGCACTCGCCCGGGAGGCGGAGGGTGCGACTCACTCGGCGGTCCGCAAGGCGCGGCGGGCTGGCGTGTCCCGGGAAGAAATGGAACAGGTGGTGGCCGTGGCGGCCAGCACCATTGGTTTCCCGGCCGCCGTCAAGGCCCTTCAGTGGGTGACCGAGGTCGGGGACTGACCCGCTGGAGCATGGTGACTGGGGGATGTTGACCGTTGCGGTCGGCGCGGGTCTGTTCGCGGCCGGGCGGAGTCGATCACGGCTTGTTGAGGAAGCGCAGGATCTCACCCATGAGTTCCTCGCCCTGTTCGGTCTCGAAGACATACTGCGCACGGGCGGAACCATCCAGAATGATCAGTTCTTTCGGTTCGGGAGCCCGTTCGTACTGGCCCCGGGGCGGCTGCGAGGGTCACAACGGCCAGAAACATGCCGGCGAGACCCGGCATCTTCAATCTCCGAGGGTTCAAGATGCACTCTCTGGCGCAGCGGTGCTACGCAGCGGCACGGCGTTGGCCCATGCGCATCTCGGCATGGCGGAGTTCTTTGCGGAAGCCGCCACCGGTGCCCCGGCTCGATTTCAGCAGGCCGGCCCGGACCAGCGACGGGAGAATCTTGGCAACAAAGTCCAGGGGGATCTTTTGCATACGGGCGATATCCCGGCGCATGGCCGGCCGCCCATCGGGCAGGGAGGCGATATGAATCATGGCCCGGATGGCGTAGTCGGAACCTCGAGTGAGCTTGAGTCCCATGAGTTGAAAAGGATCATAGCGCCTCCGAGGGGCGGCAATGTTCCTCTGATTCAGAACTCGACCGGTTCGAGGCCGGGCAGGTAAAGGCTGTTGAAGAGAAGCTTGAACGTTCTCGTGGTCTGGGCGCGGTGCTGGACGCGGAAGCCCAGGAGGACCACGCGCCCGGCGCCGGCTCTCAGGTCCACCACTGCGGCCCGCCGGGCCAGCAGTTTGGCCCCGGACAGGTATCCGCTGATCAGGATGTCTCGCCGGTCATCGGGGTAGGCAGCCACCACGCGGCGCGCGAAGCGGGCATCGGGCGGATAGGTGCGAAACGCCGGCGAGGAGGCGAAATAAGCGGCCTCCTGCGGCTGCAGTCCCCAGGCCAGAAGATGATCGGTATTGACTTCGATGCGCAGCATGGCACCCGGGCAGCGGAAGTGGGCGTCATCGACATCCTCGAGGACATTGGTGACGGGCAGCTCCAGGAGTTCGATGAGGTAGTCGGCCGATGAATCCAGGGCGACCACCGTGCCGCCTTTCTCCAGGATCCAGTTGCGCAATTTCTCACCGCCTTCATCTCCCAGGCCGCCGGCATAGTCGGGTGGCAGCGGTGCAGTGCGGCGGCGGCGCGCAGGATCTGAAGGGCGGCCATCCCGCAGAATATCCTTCTCGATGTCCGGCAGGAGAATCAGGTCCACCTGATCGGCATACGATCCATCGCGCATGTCGGCGTTGCTCAGGTTGCGATAGGGGAACCCGTATTCCTCCAGAAGCCAGCGGGTCCAGCCCTCGTCCATGCTGGCCACCCATGGCTTGTAGAGGCCTATGGAGACCGGCTTGAGCCGCAGAGCCGCCCCGCCGGGGGCAGTGTCCAGGGAGCGTGCGGGGACATGCAGTTCATCGACCAGAGCCTGTAACCGGCCGGCGGCGGGGCCGGCGGACGGCACATAGACATCTCCCGGAGCACCGTTTTCTTGCCTGTCGCGCAACCAGTAGACCGGATGCCCGGCTGCTAGAAGCCGGTTCATGAACGGGTAAATGGAATCGGCGGCATGGGAGATCCTGAGTCCGGCGGCACCGGTGTGCAGTTGGGCGCCGGGCCAGTCCGGTTCATCGAGGGATGTCGTCGCCACGGTCACCGGGGCGCCGGCGGGGTCGACCTTGACGCCCATGGAGAGAGGCAGCGACCAGGAGGTCACGTCATAAGGAGGAAGAATGGCACTGTCACGGCCGGCCCGGACTTCCGGATAGCGCTGGGGTTGCAGCATGGTGAGGAGGAAGGCGCGGTACGGCTGAGCCGCCGGAATGATGGTGGTGCCGGCGGGGTAGGACCGGTTTTCCACGGTGAAGTCCTTGCGCGCCCGCTGAATCTCGATGCCATGGCGCAGCAACAATTCCACCAGGCGTGCGCTTGCCACCGGGTCGTGCTGGTCGGGGGGGATGAGGAAGGCGAACGGCGCCTCCTGGAGGCCCTTCTGCACCTGGCGGCGCCCCAGTTCATAGAAGTTTGTCAGCAGGCTCTCATGAAATCGGGAGCAACCTTCCAGCAAAGCCATGGTGGCGGTGAGTTCGTAGTCCACGATGTCCCGCAGGCGCCACCAGCCGCCACTCCATGGCGAGGGATAATTGGAACGCCGGCCGTAGTCGGGAAATCCCTTGCGGTTTCCCTCCAGTTCACCCTTCTCGATGTAGACCGGAGAGGCGATGCGGACGCTGGCGACTTCGCTGAGCAGGCCGGTGACATTTTTCCACCAGGCGGTGTTGCGCGTGCCCCCTGGCCAGTAGCTGTCGAAGATCATGTCGTGTCCCACGCCGGTGCGGCCGTCTTCTTCCAGGCGCATGGACATGATGGTGCCCAGCAGATCCGCCTGGCGAAAGATCAGGGAGTCGATCTCCGGGGCCAGGGGGTTGGTCTGGGGGGGCACGAACATGCGTGGTCCGGTCCGGCCCATCTGGTGTTCATCCAGAAAGACCTGTGGAAACCACCGGTGGTAGAGAACCTGGTTGACCACCCGGGTCTCGGCCTGGGTGAGCATGTAGAAGTCCCGATTGTTGTCGTGACCGACGTAAGGGTGGTAGAGCCAGGGCAGGGGGCCGCCTTCGTACTCAGTGCCGCGGTAACGCTCATACCACCGGAGCACAATCTCCTGGCCATCGGGATTGATGGAGGGCATGATCAGAAGAATCACATCGTCGAGCCAGCCCTCGATCTTCGCGTCATCGGTGGTGGCCAGGTTGTGGACCAGTTCCATGAACATCTGGGTCGAACCGACCTCGGTCGCGTGAATGGTGCCGGTGATCAACACCAGCACTTTTCCCTGGCGGACCAGAGCGGCGGCCTTTTCCGGGTCGAGATCGGCCGGATGGGCCAGACGGCGGGCGATCTCCCGGTAACGGTCCAGATGGCGAATGTTGTCGGCTGACGAGACAGCCACCACCACCATTTCCCGGCCCTGGCTGGACAGGCCGGCCGTCTCCACGCTGACCCGGGGCGAGGTGGCTGCAACTTGGCGCAGGTAGGCGACCACGGTGTCATAGGGTGCCAGGTGGCCATCGCTGCCCACCGCGAACCCCAGGACCTCAGCAGGCGCGGGAGGCACAGCCTTCCCGGCGGCCGGCACTGGGGAAGGAAAAAGTGCCAGCAGCATGATCAGGGCAGGAAGAGGACTGAGCAGCCGCATCGGTGCAGGCACTCTAGCCCGGTGTGCGGGGTCTGTCCAAGAGCGGGGCCGGGGACAGGCCGGGGTCTATACTGTCCTGGCCGGGAGTGCCCATGGGCCAATGGGCCCCGCTGCTGGCCCCGGCCTCTGATTTGCATTACGTTCATTTGACTGCCATGCGTCTCCCTGCCAGGTTCCTGCTGCTGGCCCTGCTTCCCATGGGGCCGGCCATCTTCGCTGCGGCTCCTGCGGGGCCGCCGGTGAACGGCATGGGAGTTGTCCTTCCTGCCGACTGGCTGACCACCCCGCTGCAGGCGGACGAAGTGCCGCCCCTGCCCTGGTCCGGCCGCCCGGCCGGCGTGCCTCTTTACGTCCGTGTGACCATCACCAGCGCGGCTCTGGATCAGCCGGACGTCAGTGCCCGTCGGCTGGGGACTCTCCGGGATCAGGATCTGGTACCGGTGCTGCTGCTGGACTCACCCGGCGCCGGCCGGCCCATGAGCACAGCCCTGGGCTTTGATCTCGACGGGTGGTTGACCCGGGTGGATCGCCTCCTCCAGGTCATGGACCATGAACCGGTCCTGGTGCAGGTCATGGAGCGTCCCCTGCAGCACATGACGGCACCCCTCTATGCCTTTGTGCTGAAGCGCATGGCGGTGATGGTGCGCGCCGTGGCCCCTGGCTCACACATTGCCAGCGGCACTCTTGCGGATGTCAGCGAGGCGCGGGAACTGGCCGTGTGGGGGGTGGAACCGTACCTGGATGCTGTGGTCATGGACAGGGCGGCTGCAGGTGCCATGGATCTGGCAGGGGTTCGCATGGCCCTGCCGGCGACGGAGATATGGCTGTCCGGTGCCGGTGCCGGCGGAGGCTCCTATCTGCGGGAGGCGGGCCTGGCGTTCAGCCGCGCGGTTTCCCTGGTCTTTGCCGCGCCTGACAGCGGACTGTCACCGGAGATGCTGGCTGCCTGGCAGCGGTTGCTGGGGCCGGAAACCATCGTGGTCCCGCCGGCATTCCGTCGGGTGGAGGTTCGTGCCGGGGAGCAGGTCCTGCCGCCTGAAGATTTTCTCGAACTGGAAGAGCCCGATGGCAGGCGCTATCTGGTGGCTTTCGCGGCCCCCGCCGGCCTGCCTCTGGAGATGACCATCCATGGACCACGGGTCAGCGTGGCGTGGATTCTGGATCCCGTCACCGGTACGGAAACCATGGGCGCCGCCGCCGACTGGCTCGTGGCCGGCGGTGACCCGAGCAGCCACGCGGTGAGCCAGGTGACCCTCCATGTGCCGGGGTTGCCTTTGGTCGTGCGCCTGGGGCGGGTGGGTGGTGCGGCGCCGCGGCTGGCCGAGTTGGAGAAAGTCGTGGCGGGCCGGAGCCTGACGGTGGAGGAGATCCTGGCTCGCCACCGGGAGGTCCAGGCAGGCCAGGATCGGCGCCTGCATACCACTGAAGCCGACGTGCGTATCGATTTCCATTTCAGTGTCGCCAATCTCAGCCAGAGGTTCGATGTCGCCACTCTCAACCGCTATTTCCATGACAGCACCCGCACGGTGTACGAGGAGCGCGCCCTCTATCTCAACGGCGCCCTGTGGCGCGGCAAGCGCCCTCCGGACCTGCCGTTTGTCCTTCCCGAGCGTGTGACCGAGGTGCCACTGGACCTGAATCTCGACCTCCGTTACGTCTACGAGCTGGAGAAGACCGCAGATCTGGACGGCCGGCAGGTCTACGTGGTCTCCTTCGCCCCGGTAGAAGGCAGTGAGGCCCCCTATCGCGGGCGCGTCTGGATCGACACCCAATCGTTTGTCAAGCGCCGTCAGGAGGTGGTGGAACTGCACCCCAAGCTCCCGGTCATCAGCAATCGCCTCCTGCAGGAGTTCACGCCGGTGACCCAGGGCGGGCGAACCTGGTGGCTGGTGACGCGCCTGACCGGGCAGATGATCTTCACGGCTCTCGGGCGCAACGTGGTCCTGGAACGAGAGCTGATCTACAGCGACTACCAGATCAACCTGCCTGCCTTCGAGGATCGCCTGGATGAGTCGTACGCCTCCGACCGGCCCCTGTTGGAAGAAACGGAGGACGGATTCCAGCGCCTGGGGGTGGTCGCCGATGGCCGGGGCGGTTTCACGCGGCAGGTCTCGGATCAGGGTCGCACCGGTGTCAGTCGCCTCGTGGTGGGGGTCTGGTCCATCGGGGACGATCTCGGCCTGAAGGTGCCGTTTGCGGGTGTGAACTATTTCAACTTCGACTGGCGGGGAACGGGCAACCAGGTGGATGTGATCTGGGCCGGCCCTTTTCTCAATGTGTTCTGGTCGGATCCCAGCTTTGGCGGGGGCAAGGCCATCCTGGCACTGCAAGGGCGCATCAACCCGCTTTATTCAGGCAACGAGCGGCTGGATGCAGGCGATGACATCGACGGCGAGATCAAGGCGGAGCGCCTCGAAGAGAGTTCCCAGCGCTTCCAGATCATTCTGGGCCGTCCGCTGGGCGTCCATCACAAGTTCGAGTTTCAGCTGGATCTGGATCACCTCCGCTTCCGCAGCGAGGATGAGACGGCGGCGGACTTCGTCGTGCCCTCGGACACCTGGCAGGAACTCCTCACCGGGCGCTGGATCTATGCCCGTGCCGGCTGGCGGCTGGAGGGCTCGCTCCAGGGCGGTTCCCGCAACGACTGGACCTTCTGGGGCGACCCCGACGGGTCGGATTTCAGTGATGGCGATGAGCAGTTCGCGCGCTCGGCGATGGAATTCAGCAAGGCGTTCTATTCCGCCGGCCGCAACAAGTTCGGCTTCGGCCTGGCCATGTATCACGGCAACGGTCTGGACCGGTTCTCCAAGTTCGAACTGGGGCGCTCCGGTGTGGCGCGTGTGCCGGGTTACAGCCGCGACGGCATCCGTTTCCGCACCGGCGGAGTGCTGGGACTCAGCGGGGCTTTCGCCCTGGGCAGCAAGGCTCGGATGGACCTGAGCCTCACCCACGCCCGTTTCCGCGATGAGGAGGACCTGGGCCCCCATGTGGAGCATGCCACCGGGGCTAGCGTGGCACTCAACTTCTCCGGGCCGTTCAACGCGTTCATGCGGGCGCGCGTGGGCTTCGCCCTGAGCAGTTCCGTCGACGATGCCGACGGCGGCGGCTCGCTGCGGGTGACCTACTTCCGCACCTTCCGGCGCTGGTTCTGGCAACGCGCCTCTGAGAAGAAACACAAAAACGGCCCCGGGTCCTGAAGGGACACCGGGGCCGCATCTTGAAAAAGGTGCAGGCTGGGACTCAGTACATCCCGCCCATGCCACCCATACCGCCCATGTCGCCGCCCGGCATGCCGCCGCCGGCCTTGGCCTTCTCGTCCTCAGGGACCTCAGAGATGAGGGCCTCGGTGGTGAGCATGAGCCCGGCGACGGAGGAGGCGTTGTTCAGCGCCACCAGGGTCACCTTGGTGGGATCGATGATTCCGGCCTTGATCATCTCGACCCACTTCTCGGAATTTGCGTCGAAGCCCTCGTTGCCCTTCTGGGTCATGGCCTTATGGACGATGACGGAGCCTTCCAGGCCGGCATTAAGCGCGATCTGACGCAGAGGCTCTTCCAGGGCCCGGCGCACGATCCTGATACCGGTCTGCACGTCCTCGTTGTCTTCCTTCATCCGGGCCAGGGCCGGGATGGCGCGGATGTAGGCGATGCCTCCACCGGCGACAATACCCTCTTCCACGGCCGCCTTGGTGGCGTGCATGGCATCCTCCACCCGGGCTTTCTTTTCCTTCATCTCGCTCTCGGTGGCAGCGCCGACCTTGATGACTGCCACGCCGCCCACAAGCTTGGCCAGGCGCTCCTGCAGCTTCTCGCGGTCGTAGTCCGACGAGGTCTCTTCCACCTGGTTGCGGATCTGGCGGACGCGGCCTTCGATGTCCCTGGTCTTCCCGCCACCCTCGACGATGGTGGTGTTCTCCTTGTCGATGGTGATCTTCTTGGCGCGACCCAGGTCGGCAAGCTTGACGTTCTCGAGCTTGATGCCCAGATCCTCGGTGATGCACTTGCCACCGGTGAGAACGGCGATGTCCTCCAGCATGGACTTGCGGCGGTCGCCGAAGCCGGGAGCCTTCACCGCGGCGGCGTGCAGGGTGCCGCGGAGTTTGTTGACCACCAGAGTGGCCAGGGCCTCGCCTTCAACATCCTCGGCGATGATCATGAGGGGCTTGCCCTGCTTGGCAATCTGCTCCAGCAGGGGCAGGAAATCCTTCATGTTGGAGATTTTCTTCTCGTGAATGAGGATGTAGGGATTCTCCAGCACGGTCTCCATGCGCTCGGAGTCGGTGACGAAGTAAGGCGAGAGGTAGCCGCGGTCAAACTGCATGCCCTCGACCACTTCCAGCTCGGTCTCCATGGACTTGGCTTCTTCCACGGTGATGACGCCATCCTTGCCCACCTGGTCCATGGCGGCCGCGATGATCTTGCCGATCTCCTTGTCGCTGTTGGCCGAGATGCATCCCACCTGCTCGATGGCCTTGCCGCTCACCGAGATGGAGTTCTTGCGGATGACCTCGGAGGCCTTGGCGACGCCCTTGGCGATCCCTTTCTTGACGTCCATGGGGTTGGCGCCGGCCGTGATCGACTTGAGGCCTTCCCGTAGGATGGCCTGGGCCAGGACGGTCGCGGTGGTGGTACCGTCACCGGCCACGTCGGATGTCTTGGATGCCACTTCGCGGAGAATCTGGGCGCCCATGTTCTCGCGGGGCTCTTCCAGCTCGATCTCCTTGGCCACGGTCACGCCGTCCTTGGTGGACAGGGGCGAGCCGAATTTCTTCTCGATGACAACATTGCGGCCCTTGGGCCCCAGGGTCACCTTGACGGCATTGGCCAGCTTGTTCACACCCCGCATGATTGACTGTCGGCAATCCTCGGAGTAAGTAATGTCTTTTGCAGGCATATTGGGTAATCCTCCTGATGTTTTGGTTGGGTGCGGGAATACTGCCTTGGCTACTGGATGATGCCGAGAATTTCGTCCTCGCGGACGATGACATGCTCAACATCTCCGATTTTGATCTCGTTGCCGGCGTACTTGCCGATCAGGACGCGGTCGCCCTTCTTGACTTCCATGGCGATGTGCTTGCCGTTGTCATCCACCTTGCCGGAGCCGACAGCGATGACCTTGCCCGCGAGGGGCTTTTCCTTGGCAGTATCGGGAATGATGATGCCACCCTTGCGGGTTTCACCAGTCTCTTCCCGCTTGACCAGGACGCGATCGTAAAGCGGTTTTACCTTCATCGTGAACCTCCTAAGTTGTTCTGGTTAATGGGTTTGTAGGGGTCGGAAACCCGTTAGCACTCACCTTTAACGAGTGCTAGCATAACATTGGGTTCTGAACCTGTCAACTTTTTCTGTCGCGGAATTCTACTTTTTTTCCCGCCCGGGGGCGGGCCTCTCGGAAGGAACGGAATGCGCGGTGACCTTGCCGCGGTTTTCATAGTTGGCGGTGTCGCGCCTGTTGTCGCCGCCGGCGCGAGACGTATATTCCTGTGCAGAGGAGCATTCCATTGGCCGAGAATGAAGTCAGCCGAGTCGAGTCGGTTTCACGGGAGGATCTGGAATCCCGGCTGCGGGAGATTGCCCGGCGCCATCATCCCGAGGAGATCCTGGATCGCCTGGAACTGACCCACCTGGTGCAGGTTCTGACCAATGATGCTCTCCTGGTGGGTGACCTCTACACCCGCACCGCTCTGGGGCAGATCCTGGATCGGGAGCTTCCATCGCTGCCGGTGGCGTTGCGTGCCCTGGCCCAACGGGCCGATCGCAAGGGTCCGGAGGACACCAGCCTCCTGATGGAAGTTCGCCGTCTGCCCGAAGACCTCAAGGCCGTGGGCGATAAATGCCTGCTGGACGTGGGACTGGTCGGCCAGCGCGAGTTTCGGGGCATTTCCCTCATCGACCTTGGACGGCGCTCCTACGAAGTCGCTTCCCGCATCATGGAACGCCTGGCCGCCGACCCCACCCTCAGCCGGTTCTTCAAGGAAAACCAGCTTGCGGCGCTGCCCATCGAGGAGGAAGTCCTGTTCCTGCAGCAGTGTTCGCGGCGTTTTGCCCTTTATGCCGATCTTCTCCACTGGCTGCGTGCCGATAACCCGGAAAGCCGTGAGGAGAGGGCTCTGGCTGGAACTCAGCCGGCGACGCTCTCGCCCGGTCCCGGGGCGGGGGCCATTGCGGCCATCACCGCTGTCCCCATGATCGAAGAAGCCGTGGTCGAGGGGGAGGATGGCAGTCCTGATCCCTCTCCTTCCGCGAGGCCCCAGCCGGCCGGTGATCGGGTGCAGCTTCCCCGGGAGGAATTGCTGGCGGCCTACGAGCGCATCCTGCTCTTCTCGGCCCTGGATATACCGGCCCTGGGTGAGCGGCTGGGCGAGACCGTGGTGGGCCAGAGCGGTGCCATCCAGGCGCTCTGCGATGAGTTCACCCTCTATGCCACCGGGACCCACAACTTGAACAGGCCCCCGTCCTATCTCTTCGTGGGGCCCACCGGGGTGGGCAAGAACTACCTGGTGGAGACGCTCCTGGAAATCCTGGAGCAGGGCTGGGGCCTGGAGATTCCCCTGCTCATCCTGGAGGGACCCAATTACACCTACCCGGCAGACATCAACGAGTTGCGCGGGGCCACCCGGGGTTTCATCCGCAGCGACGAGGACGGGGTGCTGACCGAGTTCCACAAGAAGTCTGCGACCTCGCCCCTGTCCGTCATCCTCATCGACGAGGTGGAGAAAGCCCACCCTCAGCTCAGGCGCTTCTTCCTCTCCATCATGGATCGAGGCACAGTGACCGATAACCGGGGCAAGGTGCTCAGCTTTGCCAATTCCATGCTGGTGTTCACCTCCAATATCGGTTATTCGGATCTGAGGCGTCAGGCAGCACCCATCGGCTATGGAGATCAGGCATCCAAGGACCGACGGGACGCCCAGGACGTGCGCCGGTCCCTGCGCCGTGCCCTGTCCCCTGAGTTCATCAACCGGTTGCGCCCCATCCATTTCGATCACCTGGGGCCTGAATCTCTCGAACGGATATTCGACCTCGAACTGGAACGGATTGCCCGCCGCTTCCGGGATATCCACGACCTGGAGGTCGAGGTGACTCCTGCGGCGCGGACCGAACTCCTGCGCCGGGGCACCAGCCATGACCATGGCGCCAGGCATCTGCGGGCGCGGATGGAAACGCTCATCAACGTGGAGATCAGCCGCCGGATCAAATCCGATGAGCGGCGCCGGGGCTCTGGGCATAATCGCACCCTGAAGTACCTGCGCGCGCTGAAGACAGGGGAGCGGCCGTTTGATCTGGATGAAGTCCGCGCCCGGGTCATGAAGGTCGCGCGGGCACGGGTCTCGTACCATCGCTTCCGGGTGGACCTGAAGGACGACAACTTCGTGTACGAGGGCGTCAAGGAGCCGTCGTGAGCCTGCTTGCCACGACCCAGGGTCTGCTTGAACGAACCTACGCCACTGTGTCGGGAGTAGGTGACCTGGGGCGGTTTGTCATCGGGGATATGGGTTATCGCCGTCTCCTGCGCGACCACGATCCCATCCAGGTGGTGAATACCGGCGTCCAGGCGCATGTCTCCCATGCCGGCACGGGCGACACTCCACGTGTCCTGGTCCGGCAGTGGCACCAGGGCGCGGCCCTGTCCATTTATTTCCCCGATGCCCTCATTGCCCGCCTCGAATCACGTCCGCCCACGGCCGTTCTTGATGATGGCAACGTGGACGACTTCGCCGATTTCGTGGAGGAGATTGACCACTTCCTGGTGCTCTACGACGGCATCTGCCGGGGTCGTGAAATGCACCTGCTGGCCCTGGAAACCCGTGCCAACATCAGCAAGGCCCTGGTGGTCTCCCATTTCCTGGGGAGGTTGTCCGGGCGCCGCCGGCTGGGTCCCGATCAGCGTCAGTGGGTGCGCTACCACCTCTTCAGCAAGAAGCGGTTCAACGACCCCGACCCCGTGGTGCGTCGCCGCTACAGAGATGCCCGGCGCTTCGCCCTGCGCCTTCTGGAGCGTCTGGAGGGGCTGTCCGCACGCCAGCGCATCCGGGAGTTGCGGCGCTGGAACAGTCTGCCCGCGCAGGAAAAGATGCGGGAACTGGCCGCGAACTGACGCCCGGCGAGGGTTCTCTCCCGGCTTCCCTCAGCGGGGGAGAGCTGCAGCGGCGCCACCGGCCGGGTGATCCGCCAGCATGGCCAGCTCGCGAGCCTGGGGAAACAGGGTCAGGGCTTTTTGCACCTGGGCGTCATACTCGTTGCGGACGCGGTTGCTCCAGACCAGCCCGTAACGGGCCGAGAGGACTTCCGAGCGCACGAACATACTGATGTTGCGCCGGTCCACCTGAAGCTCCGACTCCTCGAAGGGAATCTCTTCATCCAGGAGGAGCTGGCGGAATTCCTCGAGCACCTGGTCGGTCATCTGGAAATCTTCGGGGACCTCGGGGTGTCGTGAAAGGTAGGCCACCGCGAAGCGGAAGAAGGCCGAGGTACGGTACATGCGGGTGATGAAGGTGGACGGCTCCTCCAGCTTGACTTCGGTATCCGGGGCGATACCCCCACCGCCATAGACGGTGCGGCCACCATCCGTGAAGCGGCGTGTGCTCTGGTCGAATGAAGGTTCGTAATTCTCGTCGGTCCGGTAGGCGACGTAATCTTCCAGGTCGTCATAATCGCGCTGGATCAGACGCCCTGAAGGGGTGTAGTACTTGGCCGTGGTGAGGGCCAGGGCGTTGCTGTGGGAGAGGGGGTACACGGATTGGACCAGTCCCTTGCCCCAGGTGGTCTCACCGACGATGAGGCCCCTGTCGTGATCCTGGATGGCGCCGGCGACGATCTCGGAGGCAGAGGCCGAACCGCGGTTCACCAGCACCACCAAGGGCAGGTCCGGGTAGGAGGCATCTTCGTTGGCGTAATAGTCCTTGTTGGACCCCTTGATGCGTCCCCTTGTATAGACCAGTTTCTTGCCACGCTCCAGGAAGGTGCCCGAGACGCTCACGGCCTGATCCAGAAGGCCGCCGGGATTGCCTCGCAGATCCAGGATCAGCCGCTTCATTCCCTGGCGATCCAGTTTTTCCAGAGCGGCGTGCAGTTCCTTGCTGGTGGTCTGGGTGAAGTTGCGAATCTTGATATAGCCGGTATCCGGTTCAATCATGTAAGGACTGACCACACTGTCGGTGGGGATGGTGTCCCGGGTCACCTCGAACTCGAGTTGCTCTGTAAAACCGGGCCGGGTCACGGTGATATTGACCGAGGTGCCCTTGGGGCCACGCAGGAGATCGACGGCTTCCGATGAAGTCATGCCATCGGTCGTGGTGCCGTTGATGCGTGCGATGATGTCGCCGGCGCGAATGCCCAGCCGCGCGGCCGGAGTCCCGTCGATGGGACTGATCACGGTCAGAGGCCGGTCACGCCCCAGTTTTTGAATGACGATTCCGAGACCGGTGAATGAGCCGCGCTGTTCTTCCCGCATGGAGCGGAACGCCTTGAGGTTGAGATAATGGGAGTGGGGGTCAAGGGTGCGCAGCATGCCGTTGATAGCCCCCTCCACCAGTTGATCCGGTTTGGTCTCTTCATAGTAATTGTCCTGGACCACCTGCAGGATGGTGGCGAATGAGCGGACAAACGTCTCATTTTCCCATGTATCGGCTTGAACCCGGCTGGACAGAGCCACACCGGCCAGCGAGCCGGCAACCAGAAGAACGGCTGCCACGGAAGGAAGAGATTTGAGCCGCATGCACCCTCCATACCGATGGACAAGAGATGAAACAATCGATTTCGTCTCAAATATACCGTGGGTCCTCACGCGAGTAAAGGTCGAATCCTCTACCATTACAGTAATTTACATGGGCAGGGCGTTCCTTGACCTCGCTGCCGGGGCTGGCCTACCCTAACCTCAGGGTTCTCGGCATCCCCATGGAGGAAAGCTTGTTCGGCCCCATCGGCGGCCCGGAAATGGTCGTCATCCTCATTGTCGCCCTTCTGATCTTCGGTCCGCGCCGGTTGCCGGATCTTGCCCGCAGCCTGGGCAAGGGACTCTCCGAGTTGCGGCGGACTTCCATGGATCTGCGTCGCACTCTGGAGCGGGAGATCCACCAGGAGGAGAGGGACAGGAAGCCGCCCGTCCTGCCCTCGGCAGAGTCGGTGGCCTCCCGGCCCGACGGCAGCGTGCCCCGTGAGGACCGGGCCGCCCCCCCGGAGCAGCCCGATCCGCCCGCCTCCGCTCCCGGCGACCAGGAGGGAGCGGCAGAGGACGAAGACTCCCCGCGCGAAGACCACTAGCCCCCAGCCCTTCAGGAGAGACTTCCCGGCTCATGGCCGCCTCCCGTCCCGATCCCAACAAAATGAACTTCCTGGAGCATCTTGATGAGCTCCGGAGACGCCTGTTCATCATGGTGGTGTCTGTGGCCGTTGGCTTTGGCGGCGGCTGGCTGGTGCATAACGAGGTTCTGCGCATCCTCATGGCCCCGGTGCAGGCCAATCTTCCGGAAGGTCTGAAACCTGTCTTCACCACCCTGACCGAACCGTTCATGCTGGCCATGAAGGTGTCGTTCTTCGTGGGCCTCATCGCGGTCCTGCCGGTCCTGGTCCTGCAAATCTGGTTGTTCATCTCGCCGGGATTGTTCCCCAACGAGCGGCGCTACGCCGTGCCGTTCATTTTTTTCGGGTCGGGGTTTTTCTTCCTCGGCTGCTGGTTCGGATACGCGGTGGTCTTTCCCTATGCCGCTCGCTTCCTCATCGGCTTCGCCGGCGACCAGTTCGCTCCCATGCTGACCATCTCACGCATCTTCGGGTTCGAGATGCGCCTGATTCTCTCCATGGGCGCGGTCTTCCAGATGCCGGTCTTCATCTTCCTTCTGGCACGCCTCGGTCTCGTGTCCGCCGGCTTCCTCTGGCGCAACATCAAGTACGCCGTTCTCATCATCTGCATCCTGGCGGCGATTCTCACCCCGACACCCGATGCCGTCACCATGGCGCTTGTGGCCGGTCCCATGCTGGGGCTGTACGTGCTGGGGATTCTGGTGGCACTGGTCTTTGGACGCCGCTCCAAGCCGACCGAGGATGCGGAGAACTCCGATGATGATGAGGGGGAGGAGGATGGTTCCTCATGACCCATAGCCGGCCCGGATCCGGGCGGCAGCCGGGAGATCTCCCGGTGAGCGCCATCCTGACCACAAAAAATGAAGAAGAGAATGTCGTTCCCTGCCTGGCCACGGTGCAGTGGGCGGCGGAAGTGATCGTGGTGGACTCGGGCAGTACCGATGCCACCCTCATGCGGGCGGCGCCCCTGGCTGACAGGGTTCTGCAGCATGAATACGTTTCTGCCGCCCGCCAGAAGAACTGGATCATTCCTCAGGCCCGTTACCCGTGGGTCCTCATCATCGATGCCGATGAGCGGGTCACGCCCGAGCTCGAGGCCGATATCCGGAGGGTCATGACCGAAGGCCCTGAGCATCGCGGCTACTGGATCTACCGGCGCAACACTTTCTTCGGGCGGGAAATCCGTCATGGGGGCTGGCAGAGGGACCGGGTGATCCGGCTCTTTGCCCGGGATCACGGCCGATATCCGGATCTCAGGGTGCATGCCGAGTTGGAAGTGGACGGCAGCGTGGGCGTCCTGAAGGGCCGCTTTCTGCATCACACCATCCGGTCTCTGCTGGGCTACTGGGCGAAGATGGAGCGCTACTCCGCATGGTGGGCGGAGGGAAAAGCCGCGGCCGGGCAGAGGGCTTCCACCTGGACCGTTTTCTTTCACACCTTCAGCCGGTTCGGCAAGATGTACATCATCCGGGGCGGTTTTCTGGACGGCCGTCATGGCCTCCTGGTGGCGATCCTGGCCAGCTTCTCGGTGTTCCAGAAGTACGCCAACCTCTGGGAACTGAGCCGCTCCAAAGTGGACCCTGAGTGACATGTCGCCCGGTGACGCCCTGCGAGTTCTGCATCTGGATGACGGCCGCGGCTGGCGAGGTGGCCAGCAGCAGGTGTCCTTCCTGCTCCGCGAGCAGGCCCGCGCCGGCCACCTGCCAGTGCTGGTCTGCCCCCCCGGGCAACCGCTGGGGCGCTGGGCCCGGGAGTCCGGGATCGAGGTCCATGAGGGTCCGCTGGCCGGTGGGTTGAGTCCGGGTGCCATCATCGCGGTGCGGCGAGCTGTGGCCAGGATACGGCCGCACATCGTGCACGCCCACACTTCCGGTGCCCATTCCCTGGCCCTGCTGGCAGTTCGGGGGAGGGGGCGGCCTCTGCGCGTGGTGACCCGCCGCCTGGCCCGTGTACCCGGAAGGTCGCCTGTGGCACGCTGGAAATACGGTGAGGCCGTGGATCTCTTCATCGCCGTCTCACGGGCCGTGCGCCGCGACCTGGTGGCCGGAGGGGTGCGACCTCAGAGGATCGTGGTGGCGTTCTCGGCCATCGATCCTGCACGGTTCACGGATCCGCCATCCCGCCAGATCGCGCTGGCCGCCCTGGGGCTGCCGCCTGAAGCGCGTGTGATCGGCACTCTGGGCAGCCTGGTCCGACAGAAGAGCCAATGCGATCTGGTGTCGGCCTTCGGCCTGCTGGCGCCGGGGCACCCGCGCCTGCACCTGGTGATCCTGGGTGAGGGCCCCCTGCGCGCGGATCTGGAAGCGCAGGTGATCCGGCTGGGTCTCAGGGGCCGGGTCCACCTGCCCGGATTCCGGGACGATGCTGGTGATCTGCTGCCCCACTGGGATCTGGCCGCTCTGCCCTCGCTGTACGAGGGGATGCCCAACGCCGTGCTGGATGCCCTGGCTGCCGGCGTGCCGGTGGTGGCCACGCCGGCCGGTGGCGCGGCCGAGGTCCTCATGCCCCGGGCCGGCCGCATGGTCCCGTTCCACGCGCCGGCGCGCCTTGCAGGCGCCATGGACTGGATTCTGGAACATCCCGGGGCTGGTCGGGAGATGGCCCGGGAGGGGAGGCGGAGGGTGCTGGCGAGGCATGTTCCTGAAGTCATGGCCGCCTCGGTGGAAGAGGGATACCGGCGGGCGCTGGCCCGGCGTCTGCGGGGTGGCGGCCGCCATGGTGCAAGCGTGCAGGTCGGCCGGGTGCGCGTATGGGGGCGGGACAGCGCCGTGCGCGCCGATCTGGTGCGGCGGGCCGCCGGCCATGAGGGCCTACCGGCGGCGGGCCTGTCTCCCGGCGGCCACGGAAGCGGCGGCCGGGCGCCGGTCTTGCGCACCTCTCTGGGCGGGTGCCGTGTGGTGCTCAAGATGCACCGCCGAGGCGGGCTGCCTGGAACGTTGAGCCGCTTTCTGCCCGGCGACGCCGCCGGTCTCTTTGCCGGCCCCGGCAAGGCGCGTCGCGCGGAGGAGGTTGCCACAGGATTCCGGGCCCGGGGCGGTGTGGCGCCCGAACCGGTGGGCTGGCTGGCGGTTCGCCGCGGCCTCATGTGCCGGGTCTATGCCGCCGCTGTGGAGCTGGTCGACGCCGGCACCCTGGACCAGGTGCTGGCGGAAAGTTCCGTGCGCCGACGAGCGCAGTTGCTGTGCGCCCTGGGGAAGGCGCTGGCGCGTTGGCACCACGCCGGCCTGGTGCATCGTGATCTCAACGCCGGGAATCTGCTGCTGGTCGCTCCGGGGGGACGCACGCCCCGGGCCGAGGACTTTGCCGTGATCGATCTGGAGAGCGCGCGCCTTCGCCGGCGCCTGTCCCGGCGGGCGAGGGCGGCGGCCCTGGCCCGCCTGGAGCGCTCCCTCCTCAAGGTGATGGGGAAGGCGGCCCCTGGATGGCGGGAAGGGCTGCGGGTGCTGGGCGCCTACGGGATGGAGTGGGCTCTGCTGGAGGCAAGGCCGCCCCATGAAGCCGCATCTCTTGTGCGAGGACTGCTGAAGCCGCTGGCCCGCCATCGCCGCCTGCACAGGTGTCACGGCCTTCTGACCTCTAATCCGAAGAGGGGTTGACCCCGGCGAGAATCTCGCGCGCGGCCGCGATCACCGCCTCCGGCTTGATGGCAGCCATGAGGGATGGATCCCGTCCTCCGGCCAGACGCTGGGCTGTGGTGACTGCGACCTGGCGGTGACCCGGTCCCCAGGGGGCGTTGACCACAGGGTCGGTGGCGCCATAGAGGGCCACCACCGGCGTGCCCACCAGCCAGGCCAGGTGCATGGGGCCCGAATCGTTGCCGATGAAGAGGTCGGCGGTACGCAACAGCTCGGCCAGGAGGAGCAGGGAGGTCGCCGGGAGCAGGTGCACTCCACCTCCGGCGTGCCCTGCCACCTCCCGGGCCAGTCCCTCCTCGCCGGGCCCCCAGGCGATCTGGACCGTGGCGCCACCTGCGGCCAGGCTGGCGGCCGCGGCGGCGAACATGCGGGGTGGCCATCGCTTGTAGCCCTGCCGGTTGCTGGCACCTGGAGATATCAGGATGCGAACGCGGCCAGGCTTGGCGGCCCAGAGAGATTCGGCCAGCGCGGCTGCGCCGGCCTGCCGGGGCAGCTCCGCCGCCGCCAGGGAGGGGTCGGCTGCCAGCGGCGCCAGCAGCGACAGAGCTTTTTCGACCCGCGACTGGCGGGCCGGGACCGGTGTCACATGATGGGTGGCGGCCCCGGGGATGTATTCGCGGGCGACACCGCGGGCGAAGCCGATGCGCAGGGGGGCGCCCGAAAGGCGCATGAGGAGTGCCGACTTGTACGTTCCCTGGGCATCAAGAACCACCTGGGGTCGCCAGCGCCGGATCGTCGCCAGGGTGGTGCGCAGCCGGCTGCCCGCCCTGAGGAGGTGCCCCGATTTCAGGCTGCGGGTCAGATCCTGGCGCGGAAATTCCAGCACTTCGTCCACCAGGGGCTGGACCTCCACCACCGGTCTTTGACCCGGTTCGCAGAGCCAGCCGAGGCGGGCAGCTGGAAAACGCGCCCGCAGGGGCGGGAGCAGCGGCAGGGTCCTGATGACGTCACCCAGAGCCGAAAGGCGGATGATGAGGATGCTGGCGGGGGAGAAGCCGGAATGCGCGGGATCGGCCACGCCTGGATGCTACCAGAGGATCGAGCAGCGGGCGGCGTTGACATGTGAGGGGGGGGCAACGTAGGATTGCGCCGCTTATTCTCAGGCAATGGAGGGATGTGTGGGCATCGATCCGAAGCTCCTGGAGATCCTGGCCTGCCCGGTCTGTAAGACGCCGGTCAAGCTCGAAGAGAACGGTGAGGCTCTTTTCTGCACTCAGTGCCGTCGCCTCTATCCGATTCGCGATGATATCCCGGTCATGCTGGTGGAAGAAGCTCGTATCAAAGAAGATAAGTAACCACCCTACCCTGCGGGGAGGGCGCAGCAGATCCGGCCTTGAATCGCGGTCCGTGGTTGTCACGACGGGATCCGGTCGGTAGAATGATGGCTTCCCGGTGACAATTCCGCTCGGCAAGGACGGAGGCTGGAGCATGAAAAAGAGTGCGGTCGCAACTCTGGTCCTGGTGACCTGCCTGATGGGTGCCTCCTCGACCCACGGAGAACAGCGGGCCCACTCGTGGGAAGTCAGTCCCTTCGTGGGGGGTCTCTCCGGCTCCAGTCTTCTCGGCGACTCCTCCGAGCCCATGGGCGGTCTTCGTGTTGGCTATAACCTGAACCGCTGGTGGCAGATCGAGTTGGGCTATAGCGACTTAGCCGACATGAATGTGAGCAATGTCGTCGGGAGCGTTCTCCAGCCCGCCACCCCTGTGAGCGGGGACCCGTTCTGGATCGTCGATCCCATCGAGGGATTGGTCGATAGTGACGGGGAGTTCCTGGAACTGAACATGCTGCTCAGCACCAGGCCGGTGAAGAAACGGTTGACTTTCTACGGCACCGCCGGCCTGGGGCGGAGCCGCTTCCAGGGAAGTCTCACCCAGGAACAGATTCTTTCCGCGTTCCCCAGGGGACCCAGTCCGACCCCGGACACCTTTGATTTCAACGAGAACGGGTTGACCTCCGATCTGGTCGACGAGTTTTCCTGCGAGACCTGTGACCTGCGCTTCGATGATCCCCTGGATCCGGCCATCGACCCCGCTTGCAGCGACCCTTCACAACTGGAATGCTACGCCGTGCCCGACGCTGTACCTGCGCGCTCTTTCATTGCCAGTGGTGAGGACCTGGATGAAATTCGTTTCACCCAGTGGAACGTCGGGGCGGGGATGCGCGTGCAGATGACGGATTCCATGTCCTTGCGCGTGGACCTGCGCAACTACCTGGCGGGAGACTACACCGCGCAAGTCCTGTCAGCGGGTCTCTCGTTCCGGTTCGGCGGTGAAAGTCCCATCGATGACGACGGTGATGGCATTCCCAGCTTCCGGGACAACTGCCCGGATACCCCTGCCGGTGCCACGGTGGACGGCCATGGCTGTCCTGCCGATGGGGATGGTGACGAGATCCTGGACGGGTTGGACGACTGTCCCACCACGCCGGAAGGCTGGCCGGTGGATGACAACGGCTGTCCCACCGATGGCGATGGCGATGGTGTGCCCGATGGTCGGGATACATGTGACAACACACCCCTGGGTGCGGTGGTGGACTACGAGGGATGTCCCGTGGACTCCGATGGCGACCAGGTTCCTGATGGTCTCGACGACTGCATGGCGACACCCGAGGGCGCTCTGGTGGACGCTCAGGGCTGTGCTCTGGATGAAGACGGTGATGGCGTTCCCGATGGACTGGACACCTGCGAGGGCACACCGGCGGGCCTGCCTGTGGATGCCGATGGCTGTCCCATCGACTCGGACGGCGACGGCCTCAAGGATGATGTGGATGCCTGCCCGGCGTTTGCCGGTCCGGGGGGCGTCGATGAGGAAGGCTGCCCACGCTTCCGCATGGATAAGACAGCCCGTATCTCCATGCCCGGTGTGACCTTTGCCTTCGGCTCGTCGGTCCTTACCGACGCCGGCAAGGAAGAACTGGGAGCCCTTGTGGCGGCGCTCAACTTCTATGACGACCTGATCTTCGAAATCGAAGGTCACACCGACGATGTGGGTTCCGAGAGGGATAACTTCCTGATCTCCATGGATCGTGCCCGCTCGGTGCGGCGCTTCCTGGCGGATGCCGGCATCAACCCCGACCGCATGAGTATCCGCGGCTACGGGGAGATTCGGCCCATCGCCGATAACACCACGAAGGAAGGACGTGCCTTGAACCGTCGCATCGAGGTCTTTGTCACCGGGGTTCTGGAGGTTCCCGAGGAAGAACCCGGAGAGCAGGTCGAGGATGAGGCGGACTCCGAGGCCGGCGATGAGGTCGAGGGAGAAACGGGCGAGTAGCCCCCGGCCGGGATCAGCTTTCGCCCGTGTCTACACCCCGTAGGGAGGGGGGTCGTCACTGCTGGAGGATGAGCCGGCGGAAGGAACAGCCGGACGGGTGGCGGGTGTGCCACGTCCGCCGCGGAACGGGCCCCGGTGCACCGGCACCTCTTCAGCCGCCGGTGGTGGCGCGGGCATGGGGAGTTCATCGCGCAGAAGATCCCGTTCCCGCTGCAGACGCCGGTTGGCGATACGCAGGCGAATGCCATCTGCCAGGGAGAGGACGCCCATGAACAGGGCCCCCACGGCCAGTGCCGTCAGCACCAGGTAGATCTGCGGCATACCGCGCAGGTCGGTCCAGGGCAGGGCCACATCCACCCGCTCATCCACGTTGAGAATGGCATAGGTGCCCAGGGATGCCACCAGGACCACCATCAGGAACAGAGCCGTGATACGCATCGCTATCTCCTTGTCCTCACCCCGGAAGGGTAGCGAACAAATCGCTGTCAGGCCAGAAGCGGTGCGACCAGCTCATCCCAGCGGCCCTGGGCGTGCAGCAGGTATTCCACCAGTTCCCGCACGGCACCGGCACCACCGGGCCGGCTGCTGACCCAGATGGCCGCCCGGCGGGCTTCCTGGTGGGCATCGGCCACGGCCGCCCCCAGGCCCACGCGGCGCAGGATCGGCACATCAACAAGATCGTCACCCATGTAGGCGACCTGGTCCGCATCCATGCCGCGGCGCCGGCACCAGGCTTCAAACACCGGTAGCTTGGGGAAGGCACCCGAAAGAACATCCGGGATGTCCAGTTCTCGCGCCCGCCGTTCCACAACCGAGGAGCGGCGGCCCGTCAGGAGGGCCACCTGCCAGCCGGCTTCCCGGGCAAGCCTGAGCCCTAACCCGTCATGGCAGTGGAAGGACTTGGCCTCCTGGTCGGGTCCTTGCGGCAGGTAGAGCAGTCTGCCGTCGGTGAGGACGCCGTCCACGTCCAGGACCAGAGCGCGCACCTGGCGCGCGCGATCCAGGATCGCCTGCTCGCTGAGAGACATCAGACCATGCCCATGCGCCAGAGGTCATGGAGATGGACCACGCCCACGGGGCGCTGGTCCTTCCCGGCCACCACAAGGCTGGTGATCTTGTGGCTTTCCATGAGGCGGAGGGCTTGGGAGGCCAGGGCGTCGGGTGCGATGGTGCGCGGGCTGGCGCTCATGACACCAGCCGCCCGGAAGGCGAGAAGGTCACGGGCCGAGCCCTCGGCCAGATCGTTCGCCAGCAGCCGGCGAAGATCCCCGTCGGTGATGACACCGGCCAGGCGGCCGTCCGGCCCGGTGACCACGGCCATGCCCAGCCGGCCGGCGCTCATGATCCCGATGACCTCTCCCAGGGGTGTCTCCGGGGTCACCAGAGGGACTGCGGCGCCTTGATGCATCATGTCCCGCACCCGGCGCAGGCGCGCGCCCAGGCGTCCGCCCGGATGAAGGGCGGCGAAATCTTCGTCACGAAACCCTTTTCGCTTCAGCAGGGCCATGGCCAGGGCGTCGCCCATCACCAGAGCCGCCGTGGTGCTGGCGGTGGGCGCCAGCCCCATGGGACAGGCTTCGGCGGAGACGCCCACGTCGAGCACCACATCGGCGTACCTCGCCAGGGTGGAGTCTTTTTTGCCGGTGAGGGCGATGAGGCTGACATCCAGCCTCTTGATGGTCTCCAGCAATCGGCCGATCTCCTCCGTCTCGCCGGAATGGCTGAGAGCAATGACCAGGTCATGAGTCGTGACAATGCCGAGATCTCCGTGGACCGCCTCGGCCGGGTGGAGAAACTGGGCAGGTGTGCCGGTGGACGAGAAGGTGGCGGCCAGCTTGCGGGCGATGATCCCGGATTTGCCCATGCCGGTGGTGATCACCCGGCCCCGACAGCCGGACAGGAGTTCCACCGCCTGGATGAACTGTTCATCCAGGCGCTCCAGCAGCCCCAGGATGGCATCGGCTTCCACCTGCAGGACGCGGCGGGCTTCCTCCAGATCCGGGTGCTGGTCCTTTGGGGTCATTCCCGGCGGGTCTCCGCCAGCTGTGCGATGGCCGTGATCTGGCGCAGGAGTGGGGCCAGACGCTGCAGCGGGAGAGCGTTGGCGCCATCCGACAGCGCCCGCTCGGGTTGATCATGGGTCTCGGTGAAGAGACCGTCAATGCCGGCCCCGGCGGCGGCGCGGGCCAGAACCTCGATGAAGCGGGGCTGGCCACTGGAACGGGCGCCGGCACCTCCCGGCAGTTGAACGGCATGAGTGGCGTCGAACACCACCGGGCAGCCGGTGTCACGCAGGATGGCCAGCGAACGCATGTCCACCACCAGATTGTTGTAGCCGAATGTGGTGCCGCGCTCCGTCAGGATGATCTGGTTGTTGCCGGTGGCGCGGATCTTCTCCACGGCATGAACCATGTCCCCGGGGGCCATGAACTGCCCTTTCTTGAGGTTGACGGGTTTGCCGGTATTTCCGGCCGCCTGCAGAAGATCGGTCTGGCGGCAGAGGAGGGCTGGTATCTGCAGGATGTCCAGGACATGTGCGGCGGGAGCGGCTTGCTCGGGCGTATGGATATCGGAGAGCACCGGCAGGCCCGTTGTTTCCTTCACCTGCTTCAGGATGGCCAGACCTTCTTCGAGTCCCGGACCCCGGAAGGAAGAGAGGGCCGAGCGGTTGGCCTTGTCGAAGGAGGCCTTGAAGATGACCGGCACGCCGGTCTCCCTGGCCACGGCGGCGATTTCCCGGGCCATGTGCAGGCAGTGCTCGGCGCTCTCGATGACGCAGGGTCCGGCGATGAAGACCGGCGGGCGGCCATCACCAAGGACGACATGTTCCCCGACCTGCACCGGCCCGATGCCGGTATCTCCGCCGGCACGGCTCACGAAACCTGAACCTTGCGCGCCGCGAGATGGTGCCTCTCGGCGGCGGCGATGAACTCCTTGAACAGAGGATGGGGTGCCAGTGGTTTTGACTTGAATTCAGGGTGGAATTGACAGGCGAGGTACCAGGGGTGATCCTCGAGTTCGATAATTTCCGCGAACTTGCCGTCGGGAGACATGCCGGTGAAACGCACCCCTTTCTCCTCAAGGCCGGCGCGGAATTCCAGGTTGAACTCGTACCGATGACGATGTCGCTCGGCGATCTCGCTCTTGCCGTAAGCCCTTGCCGCCAGGCTGCCTGTTTCAAGAGTACAGGGGTAACTGCCCAGGCGCATGGTGCCACCCATTTCATCCACATCCACCAGTTCACGCAATTTGAGGAACACCTTGTGCTGGGAGTCATTGGTGAACTCGGTGGAGTCGGCGTCATCCCAGCCACAGAGGTTGCGGGCGAGTTCGATGACCGCCGTCTGCATGCCCAGGCAGATGCCGAAATAGGGTATTTTGCGGGTCCGCGCGAAGGCGGCGGCCCTCAGCATGCCATCCACCCCCCGGAGGCCGAAACCACCGGGGATAAGCAGGCCATCGGCCTCCTCCAGGCGCTGCTCCAGTTCCTGAATGGAAACTTCGTCGGCCTCGATCCAGTCGAACTCGACTTTCATGCTGTTGGCGAGACCACCGTGGACCAGGGCCTCGGACAGGGACTTGTAGGCGTCGCCATGGGAGACATATTTCCCCACCAGGGCGATGCGCACATTGCCCCGGGGATTGGCGGCCCGTTCCACCAGATTCTCCCAGTCCTGGATCTTCTTCTTCGAATACGGCAGGTCCAGCAGCTTGGCCACGATCTCGTCCAGCCCCTCCTGGGAGAGGACCAGCGGGACCTCGTAGATATTGTCCACATCCTTGGCAGTGATGACAGCGTCTTCGGTGACGTTGGTGAAGAGAGCGATCTTACGCTTGAGCTCCTGCGGCAGGATGCGATCGGTGCGGCACAGGAGGATGTCGGGCTGGATGCCCAGGGAGCGCAATTCTTTCACCGAGTGCTGGGTGGGCTTTGTCTTCAATTCGCCGGCGGCGGCGATATAGGGCACCAGGGTCAGATGGATGTTGATGGCGTTGGAGGGGCCCACCTCCTGGCGGAACTGGCGAATGGCCTCCAGAAAAGGCTGGCTCTCGATGTCGCCCACGGTGCCGCCCACCTCGACGATGACAACATCCACGTCGTTTGTGATCTTGCGGATGCCTTCCTTGATCTCGTTGGTGACGTGGGGGATGACCTGGACCGTGGCGCCCAGGTACTCGCCCCGGCGCTCCTTGCGAATCACCGATTCGTAGATGCGCCCGGACGTGAGGTTGTGATCGCGGGTGGTGGTGGTGGTACAGAAGCGCTCGTAATGTCCCAGGTCCAGGTCGGTTTCGGTACCGTCCTCAGTGACGAACACTTCGCCATGCTGGAACGGACTCATGGTGCCAGGGTCGACATTGAGGTACGGGTCCAGCTTCATCAAGGTGATCTTGAACCCCCGCGCTTCGAGGAGGCGTCCGATGGATGCCGCCGCCAGGCCCTTGCCCAGGGATGAGACGACACCGCCGGTGACGAAGATGAATTTGGTGGGCGCCTTGCCGTCGGGAGAATGTCTGTAGTTCATCAGTTCACGTTTCCATGCGGGTAGAGTTGAGAAGCTGAAAAAGAGGACATGGTCAAGCCTGATGGGACCCATGATGGCCACTGGCATGAACCGGCGGAAGGACGGCTTCGGCGTTGTGGGAAGAAGGAGGTTCCTGAACCCGATTGGCGGTTGGCTGTTCCGGAACAACCCATTGAGGCGACCGAGAGTCGGAGTTGGCGCGGCATCAGGACAGGCTCATCCTAATGGAGCAGGGTCCTACCGTCAAGGAGTATCGGCGCGCAAAAGCGCGGCCACCCGGGCCAGATCCTGCGGTGTGTCAATGCCGGGAAAGGCCCGCCGGATGAGGATGACACGCAGGCGGCGCCCATGCTCCAGGAGGCGGAGTTGTTCCAGGCCCTCCGCGCACTCCAGAGTGCCTGGAGGCCATTTGCTGAACTCCTCCAGGAGCTCCCGGCGGAAGGCATAAAGGCCTATATGGTGTAGAAAGTTGGCTTCGGCCTCCTGGTTCCGGTGGAACGGGACAGGGGAGCGGGAGAAATAGAGTGCGTCGCCGTTGGCCGCGGTCACGACCTTCACCAGGTGGGGGTCATGGACATCGTCATCCCTGGCAAGAGGTGCCGCCAGAGTCGTGGCCTCCACGTCGTTGTCCGCCAGCAGGGGAGCCACGGCGGCGTCCATGGCTTCCGGATCCAGGAGGGGCTCATCACCCTGGATATTCACCACGATCCGGCAAGAGGTGGCCAGGGCCACCTCGGCGACCCGATCGGTTCCTGAAGGATGGTCCGCTGCTGTCATCATCGCCTCGCCGCCGAAGCCGATCACGGCGGCGAGGATCCTCTCATCGTCGGTGGCCACCACCACCCGGCCAATGCTGCGGGCTGCTGTGGCGTGGCGCCAGACATGTTCCACCAGCGGCAGGCCCGAAAGATCGGCCAGGGCCTTGCCGGGGAAGCGGGTTGAGCCCCAGCGGACGGGAATCACGGCAAGGACATCCTGTCGGGTCACATGGCCTCCGGCGGCGTCGGGAGCAGGGGCGCCGTGGCGGCATCGTAGGCAACGGCGGCAGCGGAATCAAGGCGAGCGACGGGAGGGCTATAGTGGGGCCATGTTCCGCTGGACCCGAGCTGGAGTCGAGGACCGCTGGCACAACCCGGATCGCCCCGGCGGGTATGAGTGGTGGGGTTTCGAGGCTCTGGATGTTGATCGCCGCCTGGCTTTTTCACTGCGCATCGCTGCCGGTGATCCCATGGATCCGGAATACGCGGTCGGCATGGCCCGGACGCCGGGCAGTCGGGGCGCTCTGGCGCGGGACCACATTCTGGTGCGGGCGGTTCTGTACCGGGATGGCCGCAGGGTCATGGCCCGCTCGTTCCGGCCCGACCCCGACACGTTCCGGGCCAGTTCCACCTCCGGTGCGGTCCAGGCAAAGGGCATCCGTGTGACGGTGGAAGAGACAGCCGGAGGCCGCACTTACCGGGTGGAGCTGGAGCCCGGCACGGTTCTTGAGTTCGCCGGGCCGCCAGGCCGTCCGCCTGCGTCCGGGACGCCGGACGGGCCTGTCTGGGATCTGGCCTGGTTGAACCTCGCGGTGAGCGGGCGGATCCGTCTGGGCCACGGCCACGCCGCCGAGACCGCCACATTCTCAGGGCGGGGTGTTCACGACCACGGTTATGGCCCGGTCTCGCCCCTGAGCAAGGTCCGGTCATGGGCCTGGGGCTGGGGGCATGCCTGGGAATACGGCATCGCCTGGCGCCAGGTGCACCTGGTCTCCGGTGAGGTGGACACCCTGCTGCTGCTGGACAAGGAGGGCGAGCCGTTTCTTGCGGAGGCGGCCCGCTCCCGTCCCTTCCGCAGGCGTTATTCGCTGCTGGGCATCCCCTACCGTCGGCAGTGGCGACTGGACACGCCCTCCGGTGTCGGTCTGGCCGTGGAACGCCAGGCGACCCTGGGATCCAGCCCGGTGGGCATGCGCCTGCTCACCAACCTGCGCCTGATGGTACCCCGCCCCGAGACACGCATGCGCCTGGTGGACGGGATCGGTATGTCCTCGGTGGCCCGGCCGCAGCGCGCCCGGCTGCGCTCTCTGCGCTGGCTGGTGCGTGCCCGGGAGAGCTGGACGACCCGATCGGCGGGCGGCCAGTTTTCCTAGTACTGGATGAGGGTGCCCTCCAGGCGTGCCCGCCTCAGGGCCAGGTGAAAGATGGCCAATCCCAGGGGCAGGAAGATTGCGGCGAAGATGGTCAGATACTGGAGGTGGGGCCAGATCGCCGGAAGATCGGCGCTCTTCACGATCAACTGCCGGAACCCTTCCACGGCGTGGGTGATGGGCAGCAGATGCGCCAGCATCTGCGCGCCCTCCGGTAGGATGGAGATGGGGAAGAAGACCCCTCCCAGCAGGGTCGAGCCGGAGGCCAGCAACCAGGTCACCGGGTCGCCCCTCTTGAAATAAATCACCATGCCCGCTGACAGGATGCCGATGCTGGCGAAGGAGGCCATGACGACCACGAGCAGCAGGGCCGCCGGCAGCAGCGCCGGCAGATGAAAGGCGGCACCGAACATGCGGCCCATGAACAGCCAGGCCAGGATCCAGAGGGTCGAGGAGACAAGTTCATAGGCCGAGGACATGAGCACCAGGACTGACGTGCGGTTGGGCGTGACCAGCATGGCCTCGAGAGTGCCGGCCACCTGCTCCTGGCGCACCTTGCTCGCGAAGGTCGAGTTGAGGCGGGAGAGGTAGCGCAGGAAAGCGATGCCCACCACCGAATAGGAGAAGTAGTCCATCCCTCCCAGGCTCTCGGCCAGTTGCGGGAAGCGGGCGAAGAAGCTGCCGAGGAAGTACCAGACCGTGAGGCTGGCCAGGACACCCACTATCTGCATGATGAAATTGGTGCGGTAGGAGACTTCCTGGAGGAAGTCCCGCACCAGGAAGGCCCAGAGGCGCGATCCGCTCTTCACGGCGTGCTCCCTTCCGAGAACAGCCGGTCGAAGATATCCTCCAGCGACGGTTCCTGGCGGGTGAATTCCAGGACCCGGGCGCCGGAGGTGGCGAGGCGCGCCATGAGGGCCGACAGGGCGCCATCGCTGTCCTGGTCCAACTCCACCAGGAGGCGCACCCGGTGGCTGTCTGCGGTGTCCCGGGGGGCGCCGTTCTCCTCGCCGTCGGCGTTGTCGCTTACCAGCCGGCCCACGCCCTCCAGATTCACCTGCCGGTCCAGGTCGATGCGATAGGTGCGATGGGCGGCGAAGAGAGCGCGGAACTCATCCAGGCGGCCGACACGCCGCACCTGCCCACGGTTGAGGATGGCCATGCGATGGCAGAGCCCGGCGGCCTCATGGAGGTTATGGGTGGCCATCAGGATGGTCTTCCCACCCTCTCCGGCGAGCTTGTCGCGGATGAATTCGCGGATATGCCGCGCCGTCACCGGGTCGAGGCTGCGAGTGGGCTCGTCCAGAAAGAGAATGGGGGGGTCGTGCAGGAGGGCGCGGGCGATGGCCAGGCGCTGTTTCATGCCCGACGAGAAGGCCGAGAACGGCTCGTTGCCCTTGGCCTGAAGCTCCACCCGGCGCAGGAGGCTGTCCACGCGCTCCGAGATGATGGCGGCCGGCACATGAAAGAGGCGGGCGAAGAAGATCAGGTTCTGCCGCCCGCTGAGGCGCCAGTAGAAGGAGCGTTCATCGGAGGTGACGTACCCGATGGCACGGCGCACCCCCATCTCATCCTGCATGATGTCGCAGCCGTTGACCCGGGCCTCGCCTGCGTCGGGGAGTACAAGGCTCGACAGGATCTTGAGGAGAGTGGTCTTGCCGGCGCCGTTGGGACCCAGGAGGCCGAAGATCTCACCCTGCCGGACTTCCAGGTCCACTCCCTGGAGGGCGACGATCTTTCGACCCTTGGTGAAAGGATGGCGAATCAACTCCGAGATCTTGCGCCGGCTGCTGAACGACTTGCACAGTCCGCGGGTGAACACCGCCGGGTCATGAGGAGATCTGGGCATGGGGAAGCGAGGGTGCGCCGGTTCCGCGTGCTTCAGGGTTGGCTGTCGCCGGCAAGGGCGAGGCGCAGGATGTCCACCAGGGCAGAGACCCATGCCGCCGGGAGAGGGGCTTCGGGATCTGCAGCATCACTGTGCACGCGCAGGCCCGCCGCGACGAACATGGTCGCTGCCCGGACGGCACTGAGCGGGGCGGAGAAGTCCACCTCGCCCTCCAGGGCCAGGCCGGAAGATCGCAGGAAAGTGAGGGCCTCGGCAGGCGGGACGGTGGCGGGAAGATCGGGGTTCAACGCGTGGGCCAGGTCGCTGAGAAAAGTGCCCACGGTGACCACCTTTCGGGCGGCCCGGGCCGCTTCAGGAGCCTCGGAGTCGGCCGGATCCTGGCCCGCCGGCACAGGCGGGGCCAGAACAGCCAGCAGCGGGATGAGCAGCAGTATTTTTGTTGCCTGCGTGATGATCACACGGCCAGTCTAGCTGAAAACCCCCCTTGGAGGTGGTACCATGGGCGCCATCATGAGCACAGCCAAGCCGCAGCCCCAGGCCGCAGGGGAGAGGATCACGGTCTCCGGTGGGAAGCTCCAGATCCCAGCCAAACCGATCATTCCATTCATCGAAGGGGATGGTATCGGTCCCGATATCTGGGCCGCGACTCAGGCCGTTCTCGACGCCGCTGTTGCCAGGGCCTACGGTGGCAAGCGGGTCATCTGCTGGATGCCTATCCTGGCCGGCGAGAAGGCCCGCGAGGTCACCGATTCCTATCTTCCCGATGAGACGGTGGAGGCCATCGGTGAGTATGTTGTGTCCATCAAGGGGCCGCTCACCACGCCGGTGGGTGGAGGCTTTCGCAGCCTCAACGTTGCCCTGCGTCAGATTCTGGACCTCTATGCCTGCATCCGGCCTATCAGTTATGTGGAGGGAGTGCCCAGTCCGGTGAAAGAACCCGGCAAGCTCGACGTGGTCATCGTGCGCGAAAATACCGAGGATGTCTATGCCGGCATCGAGTGGCGCGAGGGGACCGAGGACGCGGCCCGGTTCATCAGATTTCTCAAGGATGAAATGGGCGTTACCGTGCGCAGCGACTCCGGTGTGGGGGTCAAGCCCATCTCGAAATTCGGCACCCAGCGCCTGGTGGCCAAGGCCATTCAGTATGCTTTGGACCACAAGCGTCGCAGCGTGACCCTGGTGCACAAGGGCAACATCATGAAGTTCACCGAGGGCGCTTTTCGCGACTGGGGTTATGAAATCGCTGCCGAGAAGTTCGGAGACTTCACGGTCACCGAGGCCGAGGTCTGGGACAAACATGACGGCCAGGTTCCCGACGGCAAGATTCTGATCAAAGATCGCATCGCCGACGCCATGTTCCAGCAGGTTCTGCTGCGGCCCGACGAATACGATGTCATCGCCACGCCCAACCTCAACGGCGACTATCTCTCCGATGCCTGCGCCGCACAGGTAGGTGGCCTGGGAATGGCTCCTGGCGCCAACATGAGCGACACGGTGGCGCTCTTCGAGGCGACCCACGGTACTGCGCCCAAGTACGCGGGCCAGGACAAGGTCAATCCCGGTTCCCTCATCCTCTCCGGAGTGATGATGCTGGAGCACCTGGAATGGCAGGACGCTGCGGACGTCACCAGGAAAGCCCTGGCGGCCACCATCGCCGCCAAGACGGTGACTTACGATCTGGAGCGCAACATGGCAGGCGCTCGCAAGGTCAAATGCAGTGAGTTCGGGCGGGCCATCATCGAGCACATGGCCTGAAGCCCGGTACGCGGGAGAAACCCATGCCGCGCATTACCAGGGTGTACACGCGTACCGGCGATGATGGCAGCACGGCCCTTGGGGATGGGGCCAGGGTGGCCAAAGACGCGGTACGGGTGAGAGCGTTCGGAACGGTGGATGAATTGAATTCCATGGTCGGCGTGGTGCGGGCCGCCGGCCTGCACGAGGATCTTGCTCAGCCCATGGCCACAGTGCAGAACGAACTGTTTCACCTGGGGGCCGAGTTGTGCAGGCCTCCGGCGGCAGGTGCGCCCAAGGGTCCCTGCATCGAGGAGCGTCACGTGCAGGAGCTGGAGAAACTCATGGACCGGCTCATGGTGGATCTGCCGCCCCTGGAAAACTTTGTCCTTCCCACCGGCACCCCGGCAGCCGCCCATCTGCACATGGCCCGCGCCATCTGTCGCCGGGCGGAGCGCCGGGTGCTGACCTTGTCTCGCGAGGAGTCCGTCGGCCCTCACGCCTTGATCTATCTGAATCGCCTGTCGGACGCTCTGTTCGTCATGGCCCGGTATGAAAACCTCAGGCACCATGTTCCGGATACCCTCTGGGACAGCCGCGCCTGAGCAGGAGACTGATCCGATGACCGATACCGTGCAAGTCGGCGCCCAGGTCGAGGCCCAATGCGGCCGTTGCCACGACGCCACCAACCACATCATTCTGACCATGGATAAGGGCAAGGCCAAGCGCGCCCGCTGCACGGCGTGCGAAGCTGAGCATCTGTATCGCAAGCCCAGGGGCAAGGAAGATAAACCGCCGCGCAGGGCAGGGTCGCGAAAGGATGATCCGGAGACGGCCTACAAGAAGGTGCTCGAGGAGACGCCGCCCGGCGAGGCGGTGAAGTACTCGGTGAAGGCCCATTTCAAGGCAGGCCAGCGGGTCGCGCACAAGAGCTTCGGCGAGGGCGTCGTCCTGCGCATCATGCGGCCTCAGGTGGCGGAGGTCATCTTCCTGGATGCCACGCGCCTGCTGGCCATGGACCGCTGACAGGCCAGGCTACTCGGGGCAAGTCACCCGGGTGGGTATGCTCCGGCCACAGGCCAGAGAGCCGGCCCGCCCCGAAGCCAGTGCCGCACAGGCGACATCGGTCGCCGCGAGGATGGCCTCATCCCGGGTCGGGCCCGCTGCCGATGCGCAGTTGGTCCTGCCGTCGTAGGTGATGCAGGCCTCGCATTCGACCCGCGGCGTGTTGAAACTGGACCAGATGATGGCACCCATGAGAAGGAGCATGCCCACTAGGGCCAGAATGCCGGTTCGCCGCATCACGTTCTCCCATCCCCGCCGAGGGGGTTCGTAGTCATGAAATCGCCGCGTTGAAGAGGCGGCCAAGGCCGTAGGTGGCGACTCCGGCGGCCAGTCCAATGAGCATCATACGCAGCGCACTGAACCAGAAAGCCCGTCCGGTGAACAGGCTCATGCAGCCACCCAGTACCAGGAGGGCCACGGCGGTGAGCAACAGGCTGGAGCCCAGGGCTCCCGGGCCGGCGCCAACCACGTAAGGTACCAGGGGGACCAGGGCGCCGCCGGCGAACGAGAAGAACGACGCCACGGCGGCGGCCACAGGTGAGGCCAGGGTATCGGGGTCCAGGCCAAGTTCTTCCCGGGCAAGGGTCTTCAGGCCCTGGACCGGGTCTTCCACCAGGCGGCGGGAGAGGGTGCGGGCGGTTTCTTCATCCAGTCCCCGCGCCTGGTAGATCAGGGTCAACTCCCTGATCTCCTCCTCGGGCATGGCCTCCAGTTCCATTTTTTCCAATTCGATCTGATGCTCGAGCATTTCCCGCTGCGTGCGGACCGAGACATACTCACCGGCGGCCATGGAAAAGCCGCCCGCAAGCAACCCGGCGGCCCCGGCCATGAGGACCATGCGCGGCTCAGCTGTGGCCCCGGCCACCCCGAGAATGAGGGAGGCGTTGGATACGAGGCCGTCATTGGCTCCGAAGACGGCGGCCCGCAGGGAACCCCCGCCGCGGCTGTCCCGGTGCCAGGATTCATGGGTGCCGGCAGCCGGTGTGGCCGCCTCGGCGGCGACCAGGTCCGGGGAGTCCCGATAGATGGACAGGCCGCGCACCTTCATGGCGGCCAGCACGGGCAGTATCTGGCGGCCCCCCAGCCGGTACACCAGCCAGGACACCAGGCGGGCGCGCAGTCCGGGATGAAACGGCGGCGCCGCCACCTGGATGCCTGCAAGAGCCCGTTCCCACAGGTTGGCCTGGCGGTCGCTCTCAACCCCCAGGTCGGCGAACAGTTTGCCCACCGTACCTTCTTCTGTGGCCGCCAGAGCGCGGTACAGGTATTCGGCTTCACGCTCGTCGTGAAGGCTGGACACCAGCATCTCTTTCTTCATGACTCTTCCTCGTGGGAGGCCGGAGCCTCAGGCGAGGCGGAACCCTCCGCAGGATGCTGGAGAGCGGTCCGAGCCGAACGCAGTTCGTCGGCGGCCCGGCCCCAGAGAAAGCGGATGGCCGCCACGAGGAGAATGACGGCCCAGCCCACGGCGGCGCCGGGCGCGGTGGCCCTCCAGGGTGACCACCATGGCCACGAATCGGACGCGCGCAGTGCCAGATGAAGCCCCAGGTGGAAGGCGACGAAGACAAGCACGGCGGACAGGGTCACCGTCGCCATGAGCGCGGCGAAGCTGGAAAACGGACGGGTCATGCGTCCCGAGGCGCGCCAGGCGAAGAAGAGCGCGAGCAGCGCCGGGGTCATGGCCAGAAAGCTCGTCTGCAGGTTTCCGGCATCTGCAGTGTGCCACAGGAGAGCGACCACGGCGGGAGCGCCGCGCACCCCTGGCACGAACGCGGCGCCCACGGTCACCAGCAGCAGCAATCCGATGGCTTCCCAGCGCCGAAACAGGGGTCGAGCCACGCCGCGGCGGCGCCCCTGTCTGTAGCGCTCCACTTCCGGGGATGAAAACCGAAAGCCTGGCGTCCGGCTACCTGTATCGGGACTTGGCGCCATGAGGGGGCAACGGCCGCTGCCGCCGTCAGGCCGGCGTCAAACTCGAGACCAGTTCGCGGACATGCTGGACCGACTTGTCGAACGCCGCCCGCTCCTCGTCATTGAGGTCGATGATATGGATGGTTTCCACGCCACCGGCTCCCAGAGTCACGGGCACGCCCACATACAGGCCCTGAACTCCATACTCACCTTCAAGATAGGCGGCGCAGGGTGTCACCCACTTGCGATCCAGCAGGATCGATTCAGCCATGCGCACGGCGCACGCGGCCGGCGAGTAGAAGGCGCTGCCGGTCTTGAGGAGCTTGACGATTTCACCGCCGGCGACCCGTGTGCGGTTGGCGATGGCCTCGATGCGCTCCGCCGTGAGCAGGCTCTGCAGCGGGATGCCGGCCACGGAGCAGAAGCGGGGCAGAGGCACCATGGTGTCACCATGTCCGCCCATGACTGAGGCACTGACGTTGTCCACGGAGACGCCCAGTTCTTCGGCGACAAAATGACGGAACCTGGAGGTGTCCAGGGCACCGGCCATGCCCACCACCCGTTGTTTGGGGAAGCCGGTGACCCTTTTGCAGAGGGTCACCATGGCGTCCAGCGGGTTGCTGATGACGATGATGAACGCGGCAGGGGCCACTTCTTTGATGTGGTTCGCCACATCGGTCATGATCCTGGAATTGGTGGCAATGAGATCGTCACGGCTCATGCCGGGCTTGCGGGCAATTCCCGCCGTCACGATGAAGAGATCCGCGTCACGGCAATCGTCCCAGCTATTGGTGCCGGTGACGGTGCCGTCGAGGTGGGCGGTGGGGCGCATCTCCATGAGGTCGAGGGCTTTGCCCTGGGGCATGCCATCGACAACATCGAACAGGATGACGTCTCCGAGATCTTTTTCGAGAATGATGTGAGCCATGGTGCCGCCAATGTTGCCGGCACCGATCAAGGCGATTTTTCTGCGCGCCGAGGTTGCCATTTTCCTACCCTCCCAGGGTGTGGAAACGATGCTACCACACGCTTGCAGGGGCCGGAGAGGGGGTCGACGGGCATCTCTCGCCGTCACCGCGCCGGCAGATGGTGCGCTACCATGAAGCGCGGAAAGGGGCGTGCGTGATCACCAGAAGGAGCGACCGGAGAGGGACGTGCCTGACCATCAGCGGCGTTGTTTTTCTTCTCACCATGGCGGCCTGTGCCGGCGCACCTGAGCCGCCGCCACGGTCACATCCCAACATTCTGCTCGTCTCTCTGGACACGCTGCGGGCCGACCATCTGGGCGCCTACGGGTATCCCCGGCCCACCAGCCCGTACCTGGACAGCCTGGCAGCCTCAGGCGTGCGCTTTGCCGACGTCATGACGCCGTCCACCACGACCCGACTGGCCCACCGGGCCATTCTCAAGGGGCTGCCGGCCGCCGCCGGCAGGGAACAGGGCGTTCCTCTGGCTGTCCGGTTGAGCGCCGCGGGCTACACCACCGCTGCTTTCGTGGATGGCGGTTTCATGCGCGCCCGCTTCGGCCACGCCAAGGGGTTTGACCTCTATGTGGATGATCTTGCCGAGGCGGCGCCCGCGGGCGCGCGGCCGGTGGCCGACCGCCTCGGTGGTGGCTTCGAGGTGATTCTTCCCCGGGCCCGGCAGTGGCTGGACGGTGCCGGTGATGCCCCGTGGTTTCTCTTTCTTCATACTTATGACATCCACTGCCCCTACCAACCACCCGGGGAGGATGCGCGGCCGTTCACCGGTGGTCGTGATGAGCCTCTGGATGTGGCGGGGCTCTGTGGCAAGGAAGACCTCACCGGCATGGACCTGACGGGGGATCAGCTTGCCTGGGTTCGCGATCTCTACGACGGCGGCATCCATCACACCGATCGGTTGCTGGGCGAATTCATGGGCGAGCTGGCCGCCAGGGGGATGCTTGAGAACACCATCGTGGCGGTGATTGCAGATCACGGTGAAAGCCTTGGCGAGGACGGTCTATTTGGCCACAACCTGTTACGCCGCGAGCAGATGTTTGTACCCTGGATCCTTGCAGGTCCCGGTGTGCCGGTGGGCCGGGTGGTGGACGGGCCGGTCCACCTGGAGGATCTGGTCCCGACCCTGATGGACTACGCCGGCGTGCCCGTGCAGGAGGAGACCGCGGGACAGAGCCTGCGGGCCGTGGTCGCCGGGAAGGAGACTCTCGCGGAGGACCGGCTGCGGGTCTGCGAGACCCGCGCCGCTCGCGCCCTGGTTCGTGGCCCCTGGAAGCTGATCATGGCCGGCGATGATGGCCGCGTTCTCCACTTCGGCCGGTTTGACGGGACACTGGCGCCCGAGGTGGATGAGCAGGAGAAAGAAAGCATTCGCGCCGACCTTCTGGATGGGTGGCAAGCTCTGGTGGAACGGCTTGATCTTCCCGCCACGGGGCTGGATGAGGCGGATATACCTGGCGCGGGTGCTGTCCGCCGGGAACTGCGCACACTGGGCTACGTGGACTGAGTCACCGGGCAGGGAGCCGGTGATTCGAACGGCCCGCCGCTCAGGTCGCAGGCTGAGACATCCAGCCGCATGGGGGTGACGCAGATGTCGCCGCTGAAGACCACATCCACATCGCTGCCCCGGGGCCGGGGTCGATCCGTGTATCGGCCCCGATAGTGGAACACGCTGGTGCTGCCGTCATCTTCGCCCTGTTGGTAGCTCACCCTGTGGGGTTCTGCCGCCAGGGGGGCCACCACGATGGCCGGAGTGTCGGCGTCAGCCAGCGGCTGAGGGAGATTCACGTTCCAGAAGAGCCCTGGCTTCGTCTCCCGGGCCATGATCTGGCCGATGACCTCCGCGGCCCATCTGCCGGACCGTTCCCAGTCGAGATCGGTGGCATCGCGGATGTACTGGGACAGGGCAATGGCCGGACGCCCGAGGATGGCGGCCTCCCGGGCAGCACCCACCGTACCGCTGTAGTAGGCGTCGACACCCAGGTTGCCGCCGGCATTGATGCCCGAGAGGACCCAATCGCTCTCCTTGGCGTAATGGCAGAGCCCCAGGCGGGTGCAGTCGGCCGGTTTTCCATCCACGGCGTGGGCCGAACAGGCGCCCGGCAGGTCGTGGGGACTCACCTTGAGAGGGGTCCTGTCCGTCATGGCGTGGCTGGCGCCGCTCTGCACGCTCCGGGGCGCCACCACCACCACCTCGCCCAGGCCCGCCACCGCGCGCAGCAGGGCGGCCAGCCCCGGCGCGCCAATCCCGTCGTCATTGGTGAGGAGAATCTTCATGGGCTTCAGATTCTAGCAAGATGCCGGCCGAGGCATGGAGCGGGGGAGGCCGGCCGCCAGGGCACATCCGGATGGATGAGGCCGACCCGACTTGACGGCTCCCCGGACCCTCTGGCAATCTTGTCAACGGGTGATCTTTCATGAGGGACCAGGTCCGAAAGTGCATCTGCCAACGCAAGGTTGACGGGATCTGTATATTTCAGCAGGTCGGGGTCACGCAACCCGTGCCCGTCATGGAATCGGGAAGCCGCTACCAGGATTGGTGCAGCTCCGGATTCGCAAAATAGCAGGAGGATTCAATGCCGAAAGCCCGCGTCGTAGACCGTAAACCCATGCAGGTGGAACTCGAGGCAGGGGAATACCACTGGTGTGCTTGCGGCAAGTCGAGTAACCAGCCTTTCTGCGATGGGTCGCACGCAGGAACCGGGGTCACGCCGGTTTCCTTCAAAGTGAGCGAAAAATCCGAAAGCTGGATGTGTCTCTGCAAGCAGACCGGGAATGCTCCTTTCTGCGACGGAACGCACAAGGGGTTGCCCACAGATGCTGATGAACTGGATTATCCGCCAGAATCGCGAACCGGCATGCCCACGCCGGCCAGGACTGTTGAAGAACCGGCGGTTGAGCTGATCCATGCTCTGGCCGTGGATGGGCTGGACAAGGTCGGGCATCACGGCGAGATGGGGGCCATGGGTGTCCCGCGCACGGAGCTTCCACTGTGGGATGACATTCAAATTCTGACTGCTCAGCTTCATCGGCGGCCCTTGCTTGACGACACACCTGTTGCAACGGAGCTGGTCATCGGCCCCAACGCACAGAAGCCGCTGCGCCTTGAGATCCCCATCTTTGTCTCCGATATGAGCTTTGGCGCCCTTTCCGCGGAGGCCAAGACCGCCATGGCCCGTGGTGCTGAGCTGGCCGGAACCGGGATCTGTTCCGGTGAAGGTGGCATGCTGCCTGAAGAACAGGACGCCAACTCGCGTTACTTTTATGAGCTCGCTTCCGCGAAATTCGGGTATGAGGAGGCGCTCTTGACCCGCGTGCAGGCGTTTCATTTCAAGGCGGGGCAAGCGGCGAAGACCGGCACTGGAGGCCACCTGCCGGCGGCGAAGGTCACCGAGAGAATCGCTGCTGTGCGCAATCTGCCGGTGGGCCAGTCAGCGATCTCACCATCTGCTTTCTGTGAGTTCGAGATACCGGCCGATTACAAAGTATTCGCCGATCGAGTCAGAGAAATCACAGGTGGCATCCCCATTGGTTTCAAGATGTCCGCACAACACATCGAAAAGGACATGGACTTCGCGCTCGAGGCGGGTGCCGACTACATCATTCTCGATGGTCGAGGAGGTGGTACGGGCGCAGCTCCACTGTTGTTTCGCAACAACATCTCCGTTCCGACCATACCGGCCCTCGCCCGGGCGCGGCGTCACCTTCGCAAGCTCAATCGTGAAGATGTGACGTTGATCATCACGGGTGGAATTCGCACGCCGTCTGACTTCATCAAGGCCATGTGCCTCGGTGCGGATGGCATCGCGGTGGCCAACAGTGCCATGCAGGCCATTGGCTGCATCGCAGCGCGCATCTGCAACACGAACAACTGTCCCGCCGGCATTGCAACCCAGAAGGAAGAGCTGAGGGCGAGACTTCAAGTCGACGTGGCGGCAGAGCGTCTTGCTCGTTTCCTGAGGGCATCGGTGGAGCTCATGCAGATCATGGCACGCGCTTGTGGGCATCGGACTCTCGGAGAGTTCAATGCAGACGACATCACATCCTGGAAGAAGCCCATGGCCGATCTTGCCGGTATCCAGTATGGCGGCGGAGCGGAAGCGTAACTAGTGTCGTCCCGCGTCGTAGAACAAGGCTCACGGACATGAATCCAGGGGCCATCCACCAGCGCACATGCGCCCTGCTGTTTCTGTGCATCGCACTCGGTGTGTACGCCACGGCGCTGGCGGTGGTACGTCGGCTGCCTCATCTGGAAAGTGCGGGCGCCCTGGCAGTTGGGTTGACCGTCGACATGGTTGTCATCGTTCCACTGGCGTTTTACTTCCTGGTCGTGCGCCGGCGTGGCCTGTCCGCGGTGACGTTGGTCCCTGTCCTGGTAATCAGCGTGGTGGCGGCCTCCCGAGTTCTTCCCTCCGGCCACCAGCAGCCGTTGCGTGCCCTGGAAGCCTTGGTGGCCCTGGCGGAGGTCGTCTTGGTCGGGTGGATTTCGTGGCGGTCGGCCAGGGCATGGCGCAAGGCGCGAGGAGACGCAGCCGCGGATCCGCTGGAGAAATTCACGCGGGCGGCGTTTGATGTGACGCGAAACAGCCGGGTGGCGGGAGTGTTCGCCTCGGAAATCGCTGTCTTCTATTACTCGCTGGGGTCGTGGCGGTCTCGGCCTCACGTGCCGGTGGGCACATCCGCCTTCAGCCACCACCGGCGCAGCGGGCAAGCTGCCATGGTCTTCGCTTTCCTGCTCATCATGCTGGCGGAGGGGGCCGCAGTCCATTTCCTGCTTCTCATGTGGAGCACTTTGGCCGCATGGATCTTCACCGGCGGCACCATCTATGGCGCGCTATGGTTGTTCGCTGACTATCGTGCGACAGTATTGCGGCCCATCCTGGTCAGCAATGAGAGTGTCTTGATCCGGGCCGGGCTCCGCTGGACCATACGCATCCCTCAAGGACAGATTGCCGAGATTGGCTGCATCAAGCCAGAGGTAGGGAAAGAAATCCTCAATTGCACATTCCTGGGCACGCCCACGCTCTGGATCACGCTAGAAGAGCCGATGCTGGCCCAGGGGCCGTACGGCTTTCAGCGCCGCGTGCGGGCCATCGGGATGGCGCCCGATGAGGCCGCAGATCTGGAGCGCATTCTTTCTACCTGAAGGATTCAGGACGACGCCATGAATATCCACATGGTCACCGGGGCATTCGGGTATTCCGGAAGGTACATCGCGGCACGACTCCTGAAAAGGGGTGTGGCCGTGCGCACGCTGACAAATTCCGTCGACCGGCAGAACCCGTTCGGGGGCAAGGTCCAAGCGGAGCCCTTCCATTTCGAGCACCACGGGAAGATGGTTGCTGCCCTCGCCGGAACCGAGGTCCTGTACAACACCTATTGGGTTCGCTTCAATCACGACGACTTCACCTACAGGGCGGCGGTTGAGAACACGCTCAAGCTGTTTGCCGCGGCCAGGGAAGCCGGCGTTGGCCGGGTGGTTCATATCAGCATCACCAATCCATCGGAGGAGAGTGAACTCGAATATTTCCGCGGCAAGGCACGTTTGGAACGCCTCTTGAGCGAGTCCGGATTGTCGTACTCCATTCTCCGCCCCGCGGTTCTCTTCGGCAAAGAGGACATCCTGGTGAACAACATCGCCTGGGTTCTCAGAAGGCTGCCGGTCTTCGGCGTGTTCGGTGATGGCGAGTATCGGCTGCAGCCCATCTTCGTGGATGACCTGGCCGAATTGGCCGTGCGCGAGGGTGCCGCCAGGGGGAACCGGGTCATTGATGCCATCGGCCCGGAGACGTTCACCTTTCGTGCGCTGGTCAGAACCATTGGCGAGAGCATCGGGAAGCGGCGGCCCATCATCTCGGTGTCTCCCGGGTTCGGATACTTCGCGGCTTCCCTCATGGGCAAGATAGTGGGAGACGTATTTCTTACCCGGGAGGAAGTTTCCGGCCTCATGCAGAATCTTCTCTGCACCGACTCGGAGCCTGCCGGGGAAACGAAGCTGAGCGAGTGGGTGCGGAGCCATGCAGACGAGCTTGGTGTTCGCTATGCCAGTGAACTCGCGCGCCGCCGGAATCGAACGGAAGCCTACGAGAATCTCTGAACAAGAAAGGCAGCCTGGCCCATGGAGTCATCTACCCTTTTCCTGCTGGCTGCGGATGCATTGCTCCTTCTGCACGTTCTTTTCGTCGTCTTTGTGGTGATGGGTCTTGCGCTTATTTTCGCCGGTCATGCTCGACGATGGTCCTGGGTCCGCAATGCCTGGTTCCGTGTCATCCATCTCCTGGCAATTGGCGTGGTCGTCGTTCAGTCCTGGTTCGGAGTGATATGTCCGCTGACGACCTTCGAGATGGCGTTGCGTTCACGGGCCGGTGGCCGCCAGTATCAGGAGTCTTTCATCGCGCACTGGCTGGAGACGGTTCTGTACTATCAGGCGCCACCGTGGGCGTTCGCAGTTTGCTATACCGTGTTCGGGGCCATGGTCATGGGTAGCTGGTTCGGAGTGAGTCCGCGACCGTTCACCAGAAGGCGCGAGGAGGATTAGCCGTTTGAACATTTTACGAGGTGTCGCGGCCATCGTGATCGGATACCTGGTCATTGCGTTTGTGAGCATGTCCCTCGGTGGAGTGGTCATGGCCAGGGGAGGCCTGGGGATTGTTGTCCTCGCGCTGGTGGCGCTGGCCATCAGCGGTGGTATGGTCGGCCTGATGACAAGACTCATCTCCGGGCGGAATCCCCGGGCGTCCGGATTCACTCTGGCAGGGCTCGTCTCCATCGCCACCCTCGCCAATCTCGTGTTGGGGCTTGGGGCGGAACCCGCATGGTTCAAGATCGGAACCCTTCTGGTTTCCGCGCCCGCCATCGTGTTTGTCTGCCTGCGGCAAGCGAAATAATGGATGACATGAACATGGCGCGGCCGCGCTGGTAGACTTCGGGTCATGGGCACGGCCGGGAGCAGGTGGGGCAGGCTGGGACGCTTGCTGAAATGGGGGCTGGCGGGTCTTGTTCCCGTCCTGATCCTGGCGGCGGCCGGTGCCTGGTTTCGCTGGCAGGCACCTCTGCCGGTGACCACAGGGACGCTCCTCGTACAAGGGGCGGCCGAGGCCATCACCATTGTTCGAGATGATTTTGGCGTTCCCCATGTCACTTCCGGATCGGAGAGCGATGCCGCGTTCGCCACCGGCTTCCTGCATGGTCAGGATCGTCTCTTTCAGATGGACCTGATGCGACGCAGCACCGCCGGCCGCCTCTCTGAGTTGTTCGGCCCCATGGCGGTGTCGGCTGATCGCCAGGCACGGCGACGAGGTGTGTACCTGGGTGTGGCCGAGAGCATCGCGCGCACCCCCGGCGCTCGCGATTTTCTGCAAGCGTATGCCGACGGCGTCAATGCAGCCGTGGCGGCGGCATGGGCCCTGCCCGTGGAATATCTCCTCCTGCGCGCCAGCTTCTCGCCGTGGTCGGCGGAGGATTCGATCCTGGTGATCCGGGCCATGCAGGAGAGCCTGTCCCATTCCTCCCGCGAGCTTGTGCGCTTTGCGGCGGCGGAGAAGGTGGGCATCCGGGCGGCGGCCTGGCTGCTGGACGGGCGCCTCAAAGATGATGTGGTGATTCTCGAAGACGTGGTGCCGGCAGGCGCCGTCGATGCGGATGTCGCTGCCCGTCTCACGGCCACTCTCCTGGACCGGCAAGCCGCTGACCTTGGTCTGGCGCTGGACATGCCGGACCTCCCCGCCGCAGAGATAAGTGCCGTGGCGCGCCCGCTGGTCCAGGAAGAGATGACGGCGCTGTGGAGCGACACGGTCTACGGTTCCAATTCCTGGGTGGTGGCAGGTGCGCGCACCGCCGGTGGTGCGCCGCTGCTGGCCAACGACACTCATCTCGCTCTGAGCATGCCGGCGCCATTCTACATGGTGGATCTGAACTGGCCGCAGGTCCATGTGGCCGGTGCCACGGTGCCGGGATTTCCCGGCGTGATCATCGGCCGCACCGGGAAGATGGCCTGGGGGGTGACCATCCTCACCGCCGATGTGGCCGACTATGTGGTGGAGACGGTGCATCCCGAGGACCCTGGGCGCTACCTGGTTCTGGATGATGCGGCCGGTGCCGGCAGGCCCTTCCAGGAGAGGGAAGAGCTGATCCAGGTGCGCGGCGGCGAGGCGGTGACCGAGATGGTGCGCAGCACCATCCACGGGCCGGTTGTGGACGAGGAGTGGCGTCCGGGCCGGGTTCTGGTCCGGGCCACCTGGCCGGCCGGCCGAGTGGGCGCGCTCACGGCTCTGCGCGGATTTGCCCTTGCCGAGAACGGGACCGCCTTCAGGGCGGCGGCGGCTGAGCACGATCGGCCGGCGGAGAATCTTGTTTACGCCCATGTGGATGGCACCATCGGCTATGTCGCTGCGGGAAACCTGGTGCGGCGCGCCGGATACAGCGGGCTGTTGCCGGTGGCGGGCCGTGTCCATGGCCAGCTGTTCGACGGCTGGGACGATCCCCTGGACCGGCCCTGGAGCGAGAATCCGGGAAGAGGTTTCCTGGTCACCGCCAACAACCGCGTGATGCGCGGCCCGCGCGCCCATGGCTGGAACGGTGTCTGGATTCGCGCCGACCGGGCGGCCCGGGCACGAGCGCTCCTTACTTCGCGCCGGGATCATGACGCCGCTTCATTCCGTGTCATGCAGGGTGACACCTTCTCACGCCGGGCCGCCCTGATCCTTGAGCCGCTGGCAGAACTCCTCCGGCAGGGCGCCTGGGAAGCGGATCCCGGGGTCCAGAATGCGGTCGAGGCCTGGGACATCCTGGCCGCCTGGGATCATCGCTACGATGAGGGCCCTGCCCCGGGTCTCTACGCTCTCTTTCATGAGAACCTGCTGGTGAGCCTCTTCGCGGACGAACTGGGCGACTCACTGAATCGCGCAGCCGACGCCGGCCTCATGAAGCTGCTTGCTCCTCAGAACTTCGAGGATGGCGCGCCGATGGGCTTGGTCCACGACTGGTGGGATGATACGCGCACATCCGACCGTGTGGAGACCGTGAACAGCCAGGTGAACGCAGCCCTGGCCGCGGCCTGGGAAGACATGGAGAGCCGTGTGCCGGGTGGTCCCGCAACATGGGATTGGCCTGACATGCACCGGGTGCATTTTGTTCACCCCCTCGGCCGGCTACCGCTGCTGGCGCGCTGGTTCAACGGCCCCGATTTGCCGGTGGGGGGAGCCGGCGGCGTTCTCATGGCCGCGGCGTTCAGAGCATCCCGGTCGTTCGATGTGTTCGCCATGCCGGCCATGCGCATGGTGGCCGACATGGGGGAGGGGGGCGGCCTGCGCATGGTGATCCCCCCCGGCCAGTCGGGCATACCGGCCAGCAGCCACTTCGTGGATCAGGCGCAGTTGTGGCAGGAACTGGGCGATCTGGAAATCGTCATGCCCGCGCGTCCCGCTGTCTCGACCCTGATCCTGCAGCCGGCACCATGACCCGCGGGGTGGCCACGGTGGACCTGGATCCCATGCCCGACCCCGGCCATCTCCTGCTGGGACTGGCCGCCCTGCGCGACCTGGGCGAGAAGGTGGAACCGTTCCTTCTCGGCGGCGATGCCTCCCTGTTCGGCGAGGAAGAAGACCCGTTCCTGCTCATGGGGGCGTGGCCTGAAGACCGGCTGGAACTGGCTCGGGAGAACGGTCCGGATTTTCCCTGGGAGACCGGTGCCGGCGACCTGCTCGCCGCCGTGGAGAAGTTCGTCGGTTCTCAGGATGATGAGGACGCCGCCGCGGATGACGATCCCTGGCGCCGCCCCCTGACCGTCGGCTGGATCGGTCACGAACTGCCGGCCACGGTTCTCAGCCGCCATGCCGCCTATCTCGTCCTCTGGCCGCGGCGTGGTGTGGCGCGGGCGGTGGCCGTCGCGGCCGCGGACAGCACTTCGGCAGATTCGGCGCAGGCGCGCCTGGCGCTGCTGGTCCAGGATATTCATCAGGCCGGGGCCCGGGGCCGGCGGCTGGCGCCGGACCTGGTAGGCATGCCGGTGGCAAGCGGCGCCCATGCGCCGGTGGGAAGTGAACAGCATGGCCGGCGGGTGCAGACGGTTCTTGATGCCATTGCCGCCGGTGATGTGTATCAGGTGAACCTGGCCCACGGTCTGTCTCTCGAAGGGTTCCCCGCCGAAAACAGCAGGCGCGCGGCGGCCTTTCTCCACCTGTGGCGGGAGAACCCGGTCTCCTATCCGGCCTACGTGCAGCAGGGTGACACGACCATGCTCTCCTTCAGCCCGGAGCGCTACCTGGCGCGGAGGGGCGCCATGCTGGAGAGCAGGCCCATCAAAGGGACACGCCCCCGGGGAGAGACCCCGGCCGCGGACGCGCGGCTCGCCCGGGATCTTGAGGTCTCCGCCAAGGATCGGGCCGAGAACATCATGATCGTGGATCTGGTGCGCAACGACCTGGGGAGGGTGGCCGAGATCGCCAGTGTCTCCGTGCCGGTTCTTTGCCGGCTGGAATCGTTCACGTCAGTTCATCATCTCGTGTCCGTCGTGCAGGCGCGCCTGCGTCCCGGCGTCGGCCTGGCTGAAATCCTGGCGGCGGTGCATCCGCCCGGCTCCATGACCGGCGCGCCCAAGATGCGTGCCGTCTCCCTGCTGGCGGCCCTGGAGGGCGAGCCCCGTGGTATTTATGCCGGCGGTCTGGCATGGTTTGCGGGACCTGCGCGCTTCCATCTGTCCATGGTGATCCGCACCATCCTGGCCGGGAGAACGGGCGCGTCTCTCCACGTGGGAGGTGGCATCGTGGCCGACTCCGATCCCGAAGACGAATATCAAGAGACACTCCACAAGGCCGATGCCCTGCTGCGCTCCCTGGCGGTGCCGCCGGGCTTCGCACGGTCCAGAGAAGTGTAACTTCAAGAGTACACGCGACTTATGCCGATCTGCTGGCGCGCGAGTGGGGAACGGAGTAAAATTTGCCGGGTCACTCCCCTCAAGATTATGCGAAGCCTTCGTGCCATCTCGATCTGTGTCGGTGCGTGCCTGCTCATGCCGGCGCTCGCGACCGTGTTCCCGACCGGGCCCTCTCTCGCTGCGGACGCCGGCGGGGAGATGCCCTCCTTTGGCATGACCCTGGTTCAGGAAGAGGGGACTCTGATAGTGCGCGACCTTGTGCCCAACGGCCCGGCTTACCGCGCCGGCGTCCGTCTCGGAGATACCTTCCTCAGCATTGACGGCGTCCGCCTCAAGGGTGCCACATTCGAGCAGGTGCGGGCGCGCCTCACGGCCCCGCGCGCCGACGCCGTGACCCTGCAGGTCCGCCGACGGGCCGGCGGGAACCAGGAATTGCGCCTCAAGCGTCCGGCGCCCAATGCCGCCCTGACTGCCGCAGCCCTCGCGTGGCGCTCGTCCGGCGCGCTGGACGCGGGACAGCAGGGCGCCATCCCCGGTCCTCAATCGACCGGCCGCTCCGATGTGATCGACCGGGGCACCCTGCATGTGGGTGATGATCTCATCGACTTCACCCTGCCCCGCCTGGGAGGCGGCGAGGTCACCCTCAGCGAGTTCACCGGCAAACCGATCCTGTTGGATTTCTGGGCCACGTGGTGCGGTCCCTGCCGGGCGGCGGCACCGGGCCTGGCGGCGATCACCACCAGGTTCGGGGACAAGATCCAGATCATCGGTATCAACATGGATTCGACGCCGGGGATGGCCATCCAGTATGCCCAGGGCGCCGGCCTCACCTATCCCCACGCCTTCAGCCAAGGGTGGGAGGATCCGGTCATCCGGGAGTACGGCATCCATCTCACCGGTATTCCTTTTAACATTCTGTTCGATGCCCAGGGCCGCGTTGCGGCCATGGATCTGCACGGGCAGCCTCTGGCAGATGCCCTGGAGCTCCTCCTCCACAGGGAGTGAGGCCTTCCCCTATGGCGACGATTCTATTTCTGGATGACGACCTGCTGCCGCAGGTTCTCGGCGACCGCATGAGTGGGGAGAAGACGCCCTATCTCTTTGCCACGCCCAACGGAAATCTGGCCCGCTCCCTGAAACGCAAGGGACTCAAGGCCGTTTCCGGCAGCCTGCGTTCCAGCCGCCTTTATAACCGCCTCGATCTGAACGGTTCCTCCCGCATCGTCATCGATCTCGCGGACAAGGGCTCCACCTATGCCGTACTGGAGGAAATTCAGAAGCGCGTCGGGCAGGTGCCCGTGGTGGTGGCTCTCAAGGAGGGGAGCGGCCTGGATGAAGGGCAGCTTCTCGAGCAGTTTCCCGGGGTCAAGGTGGTGCGCCTCCGTGCCCTCCTGGAGGACGGCCTCAAGGTCGAGATGGAGTACGCGGCCACCCGTCGCCTCGTGCACCGCTACCAGGAAGATTTTCAGAAGGCGGAGCGCATCCTGATCCTCCTTCATGACGACCCCGATCCCGATTCCATGGCCTCGGCCCTGGCCCTGCGCACCATTTTGGGCCGCAATCGCCAGACCGCGGTCATCGGCACCTTCGCGCCGGTCACCCGCCCTGAGAATCTGCGCATGACCAGGATGCTCGATCTGACCGTGAAGACCCTGACCCAGTCAGACATGGCGCGTTTCCAGCGCATCGCGGTCCTCGACATCCAGCCCCATTACTGGGCCGACCGCTTCCGTGAGGTCGATCTGGTCATCGATCATCACCCCCAGGCCAAGGGATACAAGGCCCGCTTCAAGGATCTGCGCCCCCGGGTCGGTGCCACGTCCACCATCATGCTGGAACACCTGCTGGCCGCCGGCGTGTCCGTATCGGAGCGCATGGCCACGGCCATGCTGTATGCCATCAAGACGGACACGCTGTTCCTGGAGCGGGGTGTGCACCCTGCGGATCTGCGATCCTTCATGTACCTCTACCAGAGAGCCAACCTGAACGTCATGCGCAAGATCGAAGGCCAGGGCCTCACCATGGAGCGTCTCCAGTTCATTGACCGGGTGCGCCAGCAGCACATGTTCGCGGATGGATTCCTCTATGCCCATCTGGGTCCCATCCCCCGGGATGATCTGGCCCCCGCGCTGGCCGATTTCTTCCTGCAGGTGGATGACGTGAAGTGGTGCGCGATTTCCGGCGAGGTGGGCGGGCAGGTGACCCTTTCGTTGCGCAATCTGGGCTACCAGAAGTCGGCCGGCGATGTGGTCAAGGCGGTGTTCGGCGATATCGGGAACGCGGGCGGCCACCGCAGCGCCGCCAAGGCGGTCATCCCCATGGACAAGTTCCGCAAGAAATTCGGCGTCCCGTCCCGTAACGGCAAGGTCGCCGCCGCTGTGTATGCCAAGCTCAGGGAAGCCACCGGCCTGTGAAGCAGACAGCCACCGAGTTCGTGGTGGTGACAGAGGGGCGCGGGATGGTGGAGATCACCGCTGAAGTTCTGGCCTGGGTGGCCGGCAGTGGCCTGGAGCAGGGCCTTCTCACCCTGCATGTGCGCCACACATCGGCCTCTCTGCTCATCCAGGAGAACGCGGACCCGGAAGTGCAGGCCGACATGGAGCGCTTTCTGTCGCGCCTGATCCCCGACGGCGATCCTCTCCTGCGCCACACGGCGGAAGGCCCCGACGATATGCCCGCCCATGTGCGTGCGGCCCTCACCGCCACCTCGCTCTCCCTGCCGGTGAGCGGTGGCCGACCGGCCCTGGGCACCTGGCAGGGGATCTATCTCTACGAGCATCGCCTGGCGCCTCACCGCAGGCTCATTGCCGCCCACCTCATGGGTCAGTAGAGGTGCCCGGAGGCGAGACGCGCCCGCTCCCGCCTGCGGTTCCGGCGCGTCACGCCGTGCCCGGATGGATGGCGGCTGTCGTGCTGGCCGCAACGGCCGTCTTTTCCTGGCTCCCGGCTCTGATCGATCAGGCCCGGGACGTGGATGTCCTGCTTTACGCCGCGGCAGCGGCGCGATCCAATGCCGCCGGAACTCTGCCCTACATCGCGGCCTGGATTGAAAAAGGACCCCTGGCCATGGGCCTCTTCCAGATCCTGTTCGCCCTGTTCGGCGCCTTCAACCTGGCCGCTCTGGCTCTGGCCTGGCTGGTTCTCGCCCTGGGCACCATGTGGATGGTGGCATGTCTTGCCCGCAGGTTGGGAGGCGGCGCCTGGTGGGCGGCGGCCTTCTTTGCCGCTGCTCTCCCGGCCGTGGGAGGCTCTCTCAACACCGAAGTCCCGGCGGCAGCAGCCGCCATGGGAGCTCTATTGATCTGGCTGCGTGCCCGGCAGCAGAGAGGCGGCGGCTTCCGGCTTGCTGTCGTCGCCGGGCTGCTGGCGGGAACTGCTTTTCTCTGCCGGCAGAATGCAGGCATCCTGGCTCCGGCCCTGGTGGCGGCGGATCTCATCAGCACCGGCGGTGTGCACCTGCCGTGGCGGCTGCGCCTGGGCCGGCCTCTTGCCCTCCTGGTGGGATTTGTGGCGCTGCCGCTGCTGACGGTGTTGGTCTATGCGGCCCTGGGAGAACTCGAGTCATTTCTCTTTTGCTTTCATGGCTACAACGTGAATTTCTACATGGCCGCCACGCGCGTGACCACAGAGAGGCTGCTGCTGGCTCCCTGGACGGCGGTTACCAATTTCCTCGTGCCGGTGGCCACGGTGGCCACCCTGGGGCTGGCCGGCATGGTGGCGGTGTTATGGGGCCCGCTCCGCTTCCGGCGTGCCGACCCTGGGCAGGGTGTGGCCAGGCTGGCCGTCCTCTTGCTGGCACTGTCCCTCTTCGCCAGTCTGTTTGCCGGGCTGCGCTTCTTTGCCCATTACTTCGCTCTGGCCCTGCCTTTCTGGGCAGCCCTGGGCGGCTGGTTCACGGGCACGAAGATCCGTCACGCGCGGCCGCTCCATGCCCTGGCCGTAACTCTCCTGGTGATGACGGCGCTGGGACTGGAGGTCGGCCGGCGCCCCTGGTTGGATACGCTGAGGCGCACCAGGGAATGGGTGGTCTCGGGCCGGATCCTGGACGCGGCGGATCCCCTGGCCTGGCCGCGCAGGGACGGCCTCGCGACCGCTGCGGCTCGCTATATCCGGGCGAACAGTTCTCCTGATGACCGTGTGTTTGTCTGGGGCATGCGCCCCCATGTGCAGGTTTACGCCCGCCGCCTTCCCGCCACCCGCTTCGTCACCAGTACTTTTCTGACCGGCGTGGTGCCGTGGGAGCGGCTTGAACCGGCGGATGGCACGGCCGACTGGATCGTGCCCGGGTCCTGGGATCTCTTCATGGCCGACATGGAACAGGAGCGGCCCCTGTTTGTTGTGGACGCCAGCTACGACCATATGTTTGCCAACGGTGCCCACAGTCCAGAGCACTACCCGCTGCTGAGGGATTTGCTGGCGCGCCAGTATGAGCAGGTGAAATCGTTCGGTGAGATCGATCGGATGATCCTGTGGCGCCGCAAGAGCGAAGAATCATCCGGGACGTTCACCAGCGGGTATCGAGAAACCATTCCATGAGCGCCGTCTGGCCCAGATGCCAGAGAGCGGTGAGGGAAAAGAGCCAGAGGCCGGCGCGCGCCGGCCGCTTCCCGTGTCAGGGCCATGGCGAAGAGGGCGCCGGCAGCCATGAGGGGCACGGCGAAGATCATGTCCATGGAGGTGGCTCCATAGAGGGCCACGGCCGGTGTCATCACCCAGAGGATGGCCGCGGCGCGGGCGCCACGCTCCGGGAGAAAACAGCGTGCCCAGGCGAGCATGGGCAGGAGGCCGAGAGTGGACAGCAGGACGACCGCCAGGGACACCGGGCCGGCCCGTCCTCCCGTCGCCCGATCCAGGATCCAGAGGAGGATGCGAGCCCCAGGCCCAGTGCCAGCACCGGGAGCAGCCACCAGGCGCCATCGCCCCGCCGCCACAGGGCCCAACAGGGGAAAAAGGAAATCGCGGCGCAGAAGGCCCATGGCAGGGGCCAGAAGCGGCAGAACCTTCAAGGCGAAGAGGAGCGCCAGAAAACCCATGGCTCGGGCCGACTGATCCGCCGCCACCGCGGCATAGGCCGGTTCTCCCGGCCGGTGCAGGCGGCGGGCCCGGTGCAGGCCGCGGGCGAGAACCCAGGCGGTGAGGGCCAGGCCGAGGCTCAGCAGGATGAGGTTGGCATCCATCAGGTCGGCCGAGCGCGATCAGTCCAGGTAACCCAGGCTGCGCAGGCGCTGGCGAATCTCGGGTGACATTTCCAGGGAAGGGCTGCCGGTGCCGGCAGCGGCACCAGCCGGCAGCCGCTGCTCCAGACTGGCGGCCAGCCTGGACCATGGCTCCTCATCCGTCATCCCCGCATGGAAAAGGTTGTGTTGCTCCAGCGGATCCGCCTCCAGGTCGAAGGCCATGTGATGTCCATCGGAAGACCGGATCCATTTGTGATCTTCGCTGCGGATGCCGTCTAGAGAGCGATCCCAGGGCGAAGGGTCGAGACCCAGGCGCGAACGGACCCGATCCAGAACAGGGTCCGGGCGCGCGTACTGAAAGTAGACCCGGCCGGCGGGAGGGGCCTGTGCGCCGGCTTCATCAGTGCCGGGAAGGACGCCGGCCAGTTGCAGGATCCGGCGCGGGATCGAGGCCAGGGAGACCAGGCCGTTCTCGGTCGAGCCGGCGGGGACGCCCGCTGGATAGCGGATCAGAAGAGGGACATGAACCAGCGTGTCATAGAGGCCCAGCTGGTGATCCAGGGGGGCGTGATCGTTCAGGTTCTCGCCATGATCGGAGGTCACGACGATGATGGTGTGATCCAGCCGTTCACTTTGTCGCAGACGATCCAAGATGCGCTGTAGGATGGAATCCGCGTAGGCCACTTCAGCGGCGTAGAGAGAGCGCAGCAGCCGCGCGTCATCACTTGAAAGAGTGTCACCGCCAAGACCGGTGAGTGGATTCTGATCCAGCGCATGAATCTGGTCG
>SMVA01135831.1_pt1 | contig 51572 bp, 47 predicted proteins | sample 2456451 | NCBI WGS metagenome assembly SMVA01 (sample SAMN11095933, study PRJNA526329) | marine sediment metagenome | biome: Marine sediment; feature: Surficial sediment; material: Deep marine sediment; isolation source: Hadal surficial sediment | place: Pacific Ocean | collected 2014-05 | depth...
CTCGAAGATCTGGGTGAACTGCCGACCGGAGCGATCGAGAGTGAAGCGCGTGCTGCATCCGGTGACGGCGCCGTGGTCGTTGGAGATTCCAAGGTCGAAGACCCGAACGACGCCACCAAGAGTGTCAAGGAAGCTTTCATCTGGGAAGCCGGCGTCATGACCGGCCTGGGATTTCTGGAACCCACCGCGCCCAAGGTGGAGAGTTCCGCCATCGCAGTTTCGGAGGACGGTCTCGTGGTGGCCGGGAAGAGCAAGGTCACAGACCCCAACGACATCACCAAGAGCGTCAAGGAAGCTTTCATCTGGGAAGCCGGCGTCATGACCGGCCTCGGGTTCCTGGCCGACGACGGCAACCACTACGAGAGTGAAGCATTCGGCATCTCCGGTGACGGATACGTGGTCGTCGGCAAGGCGAAGAACACCGACCCCAACGACGGCGCCAAGAGTGTCAAGGAAGCTTTCATCTGGGAAGCGGACGTCATGACCGGCCTCGGCTTCCTGCAAGACGACACCAGCAAGGTGGAGAGCGAAGCCAAGGCGGCATCCTACGACGGAAGCACAGTGGTCGGAAACTCGAAGGTCGACGACCCAAACGATCCCAGCAAGAGCGTCAAGCAGGCATTCATCTGGCAGGGCGGAGTGATGACAGGCCTCGGCTTCCTGGCAGATGCAGCAGGACCGTTCGAGAGCAAGGCCACCGGCGTCTCCGCAGACGGAACGGTTGTCGTCGGCGACAGCAAGACAGCGGACGGTAAAGAGGCGTTCATCTGGATCGCCGAGTGGAACGAGATGCGCAGTGTGCGCGAAATACTCGAAGATGATCTCGGCGTCGACCTCACGGGGTGGACGCTCGACAAGGCACCCGTGATGTCGTCGGATGGTGAAACCATCATCGTGCTCGCCAAGAACCCCGACGGCGACGTCGAAGCGTTCATCTCCTACGTTCCGGAACCCGCGGGCGGCATCTACGCGGGTATCGCAATGCTCGCATGGTTGAATCGACGCCGATCGACGCGGTTGAATCGGGCTCGAGCGCAGACGCACTAGCAACAGCCGGATTGCGCGCAACCTAATCCGCCTCGCTCTCGGCAAGCATCTCCGAGATTCGTTCTTCAGCGAGCGGCCCCTTCCCCTTCACGCGCAAGCGATCGGCCCACTCCGCCACATAAATCCCGCTGCGGGAGCAGGTTGACCAGCAGAGCCACCAAGATTGCGATCCACGCTCCCAGCGCGGTAAGAGAGGCGGCCGCGATCGAGAAGGAGCCGTCCATCCCGAGATAAGCGGGAATCTCGCCGAGCGGATACCCTCCCCGACCCATCATTCATGGAGGATTTATGAGTTTGAACAACGCGGCAGGCCTTGGAATCTTGGAGGCTGGCGGCGGAACGGAAGCGATCCAGTCCAAGGACAACAAGTTCATTCACCCTTGGGAAGACCTGAAGAACCTCGGCGAGAACAAGCGACCCGTTCTAACCCGAGCCGAAGGAATCTACGTCTACGACAGCGATGGCAACAAATACATCGATGGCCCGGCCGGGATGTGGTGTGTGAATGTCGGGTACGGCCGGCGCGAAATTGCCGACGCGGTCGGAAAACAACTCGCGGAAATGCCCTACGACAGCCCGTGGTCGTTCACGAACGTCCCCGCGGCGCAGCTCGCCGAACGATTGACGGCCCACACACCTGGAGACCTCAATCACGTCTTTTTTACGACAGCGGGTTCGCTCGCTGTCGATTCCGCGCTCCGATTCGTGATGTTCTACAACTCCATTCTAGGTCGACCCGAAAAGCGACATATCATCTCGCGTCAGGATGCCTATCACGGAAGTACCTATCTCAGCGCTTCCTGCAGCGGGAAGGAGCGCGACAAGACCTATCAGGTGTTCGAAAAGGATTTCATCCACCTCCTCCCCTCCCCCAATCCCTACCGACGCCCGGATGGCATGACCGTCGAAGCGTTCTGCGACGCCAAGGTCGCCGATCTCGAAAACAAGATCCTCGAGCTCGGCGCGAAGAACGTCTCTGCATTCATCGCCGAGCCAATCCTCGCCTCTGGTGGAGTGATCGTGCCACCGCCCGGTTACCACAAGAAAACCCTCGAGGTCTGTCGGCGCCACGACGTCCTTTACATCTCCGATGAAGTCGTCACGGCGTTTGGGCGCTGCGGGCATATCTTTGCGAGCGAGGCGGTTTTCGACATTGTCCCGGACATCATCACGACCGCGAAAGGCATCTCATCGGGCTACGTGCCCCTCGGTGCCACCTTCATCTCGGATCGCTTGATCGAGGAAGCGAGCGCTGCAGGTTCACCGCACTCCGTATTCGCAAACGGATTCACCAACTCGGGACATCCCGCATCGTGCGCGGCGGGCCTCGCGACGCTCGACATCCTCGAGCGCGAAAAAATTCCCGAGCACGTTCGAGAAATTGCACCCTACTTCCAGGAGCGGTGGCAGGAGCTTCGCGACATCCCGCTCGTGGGAGACGTGCGCGGAGTGGGCCTGATGGCCTGCGTCGAGTGCGTAATCGATCCCGAGGGTGAAGACACACTCAAAGCCGATTACGAGATCGGGAACCGCATCGACGAACACTGCCAGGAACTCGGATTGATCCTGCGACCTTCCATCAACCAATGCATCGTCTCTCCGCCGTGCACGATCACACGCGATCAGATCGACGAGATGGTTCGGATCCTTCGCACGGGTATCGAAAGGGCGATGGAAGACGCGCGAAAAGATGGACTCTTCAAGGGTTGAATCCGGCGCTATCCACAGGAGGCCGCAGTGCACTTCGGTCTGACCATCTTCCCCACCGAGTATTCGATTTCGATGATCGATCTTGGACGCGCCATCGAGGAGCGCGGGTTCGAATCGCTTTGGGTGTCAGAGCACACCCACATCCCCGTTTCGCGTAAATCGCCGTGGCCCGGAGGCCCCGAGCTTCCAAAGATGTATTGCGACACCCTCGACCCATTCGTTGCGCTCGCGTCGGCAGCATCCGTGACCTCCCGAATCAAACTCGCGACGGGAATTTGTCTGATCGTCGAGCGCGACCCGATTCACACCGCGAAATTGGTGACTTCAGTCGATCAGGTTTCTGACGGCCGCTTCATGCTCGGGATCGGGGGAGGCTGGAACCTCGAGGAAATGGAGAACCACGGCACTCGCCCGGAGAGCCGCTTCAAACTGATGCGCGAGCGCGTCGAGGCGATGAAAGCGATCTGGACGCAGGACGAAGCCGAGTATCACGGCGAACTGGTCGACTTCGACCCGATCTACATGTGGCCGAAGCCAAAGCAGAAACCGCACCCCCCAATCCATCTGGGCGGCGGATTTCCGGGCGGCGCGCGGCGCGCGATTCGCTACGGCGATGGTTGGATGCCGATCGGCGGCCGCGACGGCGACATCGCGGAACACCTGCCGCAATTTCACGAAATGGCGCGAGAGGCAGGGCGGGATCCGAAGACACTCGAGGTTTCCATCTTCGCCGCGAAACCCGAGGCAGATGTGCTCGCACGCCATCGCGATGCGGGCATCTCGCGCGTCGTGTTGATGCTGCCACCGGCTCCGCGCGACGAGATCCTTCCGGTCCTCGATCGCTACGCGAGCTTTATGAACACCGCGAGTTAGAGCAGAGCCGACGAGGCCCGCCGCCTTACCGCCTCGTTATCGCGAACCCTGTGGGCCAACACCTCGACGGTTTCGCCAAGAGTCGGGTGGATTAAATTCGGCGCCAAATCGCAGAGCGGTTCGAGGACGAATGGGCGCTCTGCGAGACGCGGATGCGGGACTTCGAGATCGGGCCCGGCGAGATTTCGATTGCCGTAGAGCAACAGATCGAGATCGAGCGTGCGGGGTGCGTTGCGGTCGGGCCCTCGCGTTCGGCCCTGGCTGACCTCGATTTCGAGCAGTCGCTTCAGCAGAGCATCGGGATTGAGCGTGGTGACAAGCTCGATGGCACCGTTCAGGTAGGGACCCTGCGGTGCCGGCCCGACCGGATCGGTCTCGTATAGGGGCGAGACGGCAACGACCTCGATGCCCGGGGTCGCCCGTAGCGCAGCCAACCCCGCGGCGAGGTGTGCGTCGCGGTCGCCGAGATTCGAGCCCATCGCGACGTAGATCTGCTCTTCGATCCGCTCGCCATCCATGGGCGGATTCTACAGCTACAATCCAACGTCGTGTCAGTATCTGACAATCACCCCCCTGCACTTGCGACCGCGGTTCCCGGGCCGCGCTCGCGCGCGCTCGCGCAGCGGCTCAGTGCGGTCGAAAGCCGCAACGTCATCTGCGTCGATCCCGAGCCACCCATCTTTTGGGAGCGGGCTTCGGGGTCGAACGTATGGGATGTCGACGGCAACCGTTTCGTCGATCTGACCGCGGCTTTCGGCGTGTCCAACGCCGGTCACGCGCACCCCCGCATCAGTCACGCTGTCGCCCGACAAGCCGAAAAATTGATGCACGGCCTCGGCGACGTTCAGCCCTCGCAGGTTCGACTCGAATTGCTCGAAGCGCTCGTGCGCCATTTCCCGGGCGGTGTGCCGGCCCGGGCGATTCTGGGAACTTCGGGTTCCGACGCGGTAGAAATGGCGCTCGAGACGGCAATGCTGGCTACCGGCACGGCGGGTGTGGTGGCATTCGAGGGTGCTTACCACGGCTTGAGCCTCGGCGTGCGCGACACGACCTGGCGGCCGATGTTCCGCGAACCCTTTGCGGCGCGACTGCCCGGGTTGACGGCATTCGCTCGTTTCGGAGAAGCGCAAGATGTGCGCCGCGCGGCTCGAGACTTGTCGGCCCCGGTCGGCGCAGTGCTCGTCGAGCCGATTCAGGGGCGCGGCGGCGAACGCATCCCACCGGACGGCTTTTTGTCCGAGCTCCGCGCTCTCTGCGACACCGAAGGGTGGTTGCTGATCGCGGACGAGGTGTACACGGGGTTCGGGCGCACGGGCCGGTGGTTCGCCTGCGATCACGAAGACGTGATCCCGGATCTTCTGTGCGTCGCGAAGGGCCTCGCCTCCGGGATGCCGATTTCGGCGTGCCTCGGCCGCGCAGAGGTCATGGACGCCTGGCCAGCTTCGGACGGTGAGGCGCTGCGCACGCAAACTTTTCTTGGACACCCGCCGAGCTGCGCGGCCGCGCTCGCCTCGATCGCGGTGCTAGAAGACGAAAAGCTGATCGAGCACGCCGCCGACCTCGGCAGCGTCGCGCTGGAACGACTGCGCGAGCGCTGCGATGGACGACCCGAGATCCGCGACGTGCGCGGGCGCGGGCTCCTGTTGGGTATAGAGGTCGACACGGCCGAACGCGCGGATCGCGCCTGCACGCGCGCCCTCGCATCCGGCCTGATCGTTCTGCCCAGCGGCGACGACGGTCGCGTGATTTCAATTTGCCCACCCCTATGCATCGATCGCAATCTGTTGGAACTCGCGATCGACCTGCTGATCGAGGCCATCCCGTGAGCGCTGACCCGCGCCGCGCAGAAATCGACCGACGCATCCTCGAGTGGATGCGGGAGCCCCGTTGGAGCTACAGCGAAAAGAGATTCGAGGAACTCGCGCTCGAGCTCTTTGCGTTCCAATTCGAGCATTGCGAAATCTATCGACGATTTTGCGAGGCGCGCAGTCAGACACCTGACGACGTCAAAACCTGGAGGCAGATCCCTGCGGTTCCGACCAGCGCATTCAAGGAAGTCGATCTGCGCTGCTTTCCGGCGGATGAAACCACTCACTGTTTCCGCACGAGCGGCACTTCGACGGACGTTCGGGGCACCTTGTACCTGGACACGTTGGAACTCTATGAAGCCTCGCTGCTTCCGACGTTTCGCCACTTCATGTACCCAGAGTTCCTGTTGCCCGACGACCGCGCGATGATTCGAGTACTCGCCCCTTCACCGACCGAGCTGCCAGACTCGTCGCTCTCCCACATGTTCGGCGTGGTAGTCGATGCGTTGGGTGAGCCTAATAGCGATTTCGATGTGGAAAATAGCGAGTTGCTCTTCGATCGCGTGCTGACGCTCCTCGTCGAATCCGCCGCGTCGGAAGTACCCATGACGCTATGCGGAACCGCCTTCGCATTCGTGCACCTGATCGATCACATGGCCGAACGCGGGGTCCTGATCGGCCTGCCCTCCGCGTCGCGAATCATGGAGACGGGTGGCTTCAAGGGTCGCTCCCGCGAAATCCCCCGCGCGGAACTCTACGCGGAACTAAAACGCGTACTCGGCATATCACCAGAGCGAATCATCAACCAATACGGGATGACAGAGTTGGGCAGCCAGTTCTACGATTCAGTGATTCGCGGACCCAGCGAACCCCGTCGAAAACTGGGTCCGCCCTGGGCGCGCGTCGTCATCGTGGATCCTGAAACCGGCCACGAAGCCGCAACCGGGCAGGTGGGATCCATCGTCGTCGTCGATCTCGCTAACACGGGGAGCGTACTCTCGCTGCAAACGGGTGACCTCGGCCGCGCAATCCTCGACGGATTCGAGGTAATCGGACGCGAGCCCGGCGCGGACGCACGGGGCTGTTCGATTGGCGCCGACGAAATTCTGGAAATGGGATCGTCGTGACGCCTGACCAAATTGCCGAATACCTCGACCACCTACGCGATGCGGGAGAGCGGCTCAAGAAGCGACCCATCGCTGAGGTACTCGAGATACTCGGCGCTGTCCTCGATGGCTGGAGGGATCCGAATTCCATCTGGCGTCGGGATCTGGTGGATCGACTGCCAACCGCCACGGGCTTCACGGCGCCGCTGATCAGCGAAGGACTCGGGCGAGCTCTCGGTGGTTGGACGAGCGACGCGCTGCGAGAACTCGCAATTCGGGAATTGGGGAGCCTCGACGCGATCGACACTGCGTCGGATCGCAGGATTTCGAGTTTCGGAACGACCGCAGTCCTTCTCGCGGGCTCGATCCCGATGCCGAGCCTCCTCGCGCTGATTGCTCCGTTAGCGGTCCGCTCCCCGGTTCTCGCCAAAGCGGCTTCTCGAGATCCATTGACGCCGCATCTCGTCGCCCAGTCGATTGCGGAAGCGGATGAGGAACTCGGGCGCTGTATCCAAGTGGTAAACTTCTCTGCCGACGACGAGAGCTGCATCTGCGCCCTACTCGAAGCCGACTGCATTTGCGCAACCGGGTCCGATGAAACGATCGCCGCCGTTCGCGCTCTGGTGAAACCTCCTCGGCGGTTGATCGCGGATGGACATCGGCTTTCGGTTGCTGCGGTCGTCCCCCCCAAGGAGAGAAAGGATCGCGTCGACCTCGCCGAGCGTCTGGCGTTGGACATCGCACTCTGGGATCAGTTGGGTTGTCTCTCGCCGATCGCCGTATTCGCCGTCGCTTCCGAGGCCGCGCAGATGACTGCGCTCGCCGAGGAGATCGCAGTCGCGCTCGCCACCGCCGAGAAGAAATGGCCGCGCGGAGAGATCGATCCGCGCACCGCGCACTCCATTGCGCAGCAGCGCGCCGAAGCCGAGCTCCGGCGCGCAGCGGGGCGCGCCGTCGAGATCCACGTCAGCGACTCGACGGCCTGGACGGTCATCGTAGAAGACGGACCCGAACTCAGACCCGCCCCACTTCATCGATTTGTGAGAGTGATTCCCGTGCCGGACGCCAAACAGCTGCTGGGCGCGATCCAACCCCTCGGTGCCCATCTTGCTGCGGTGGCGATCGAGGGCTTTGGAGAAAAGACGAGTCAACTCGCCCAGGCGCTCGCAGACCTCGGCGCATCACGCGTCTGTCTGCCGGGTTCGCTGCAGAGCCCGCCGCTCGATTGGCGGCACGGTGGGCGCGGAGTCCTGGCTCCGCTAGCCCGATTCACCGATATCGAGGCAACGTCCTAGACGGGCCCCTGCGACAATATGGCGGGCGGAATCTGGGGGCCACGAGGAACCGAACCCGGCCGGCAGGTCTCGGGGGATCAGAGCATCCATCGAGCCACCAGAGGCCTCCGCTCGCCTTTGGGAGCTCGAGATATTCCATAAGTAGCTGTTTTTAATAAAAATTATATCAATAAAGTACTAAAATGGTCCGATATTTACAGGACCACTTTAGTCCGATATCCTGAGTAGACGGATCCGCAGATCGAGTGCATTTCACGAGCAGGTAGACCGTGTTCCGAATCAGCCGCCTCACCGACTATGGAATCATCGTCATGGCTCATCTCGCCGAGTGCCAAGACGACGACCCCCACAACGCCCGCGAGCTGGCGGAGGACACCCAGCTTCCCGCGCCGGTCGTGAGCAAGATCCTCAAGGCGCTAACCCGGGCGGGCTTGTTGGTCTCTCAGCGCGGATCCAAGGGCGGTTACAGCCTCGCGCGTAACCCCGGCGATATCCCCGTGGTCGAGATGATCACGGCCCTCGAAGGTCCGGTTGGAATCACCGAGTGCACGGTTCACCCAGGCGCTTGCGCGCAGGAATCAAGTTGCCAGGTACGGGACCCATGGCAACGCATCAACGGCGCGCTGCATGCAGCGCTCGACAAGATCACGTTGGCCGACCTCGCCAAGCCAATCGAATCCGAGAGCCCCTTCGTACCACTCATGGGGATCAATGGCAGCACAGCAGGCCGAGCCAAATTGGCCACCAAGGTATTGGAGTAGAAGATGACGCAGTCCTCGGACGCAATGCTCGAAAAGCTCGCCAACCGCGACTACCAATACGGTTTCGTAACCGATATCGAAACGGACTCGGCACCTCCGGGGCTGAACGAAGACATCGTGCGGCTGATCTCGGCCAAGAAAAACGAACCACAGTGGTTGCTCGACTGGCGGCTCAAGGCGCTCAAGCGTTTCTTCGAAATGCTCGAAAACGACACGGAACCGACCTGGGCGAAGGTCCATTACCCGAAGATCAACTTCCAGGACATCATCTACTACTCGGCGCCCAAGCAGGCCGTAAAGATCAACAGCCTCGACGAGATCGATCCACAGCTCCTGGAAACTTATAAGAAGCTCGGCATCTCGCTGAACGAACAGAAGCGCCTGAACGGCGTCGCAGTCGATGCCGTCTTCGACAGCGTTTCGGTCGCGACCACCTTCAAGGGTGAACTCGAGAAGCAGGGGATCATCTTCGGCTCGTTCTCCGAGGCGGTCGAGCGCTGCCCCGAACTGATCCAGCAATACCTCGGCTCGGTGGTGCCGATCTCGGACAACTTCTACGCCGCGCTCAACTCCGCGGTATTCACCGACGGCTCGTTTGCGTATATCCCCAAGGGTGTTCGCTGCCCAATGGAGCTGTCGACCTATTTTCGGATCAACGCCGCCAACACCGGCCAGTTCGAGCGAACCCTGCTGATCGCAGACGAGGGCGCCTACGTGAGCTACCTCGAGGGCTGCACAGCGCCGATGCGCGACGAGAATCAACTCCATGCGGCTGTCGTAGAACTGATCGCGCTCGACGACGCCGAAATCAAGTACTCGACGGTCCAGAATTGGTATCCCGGTAACAAGGATGGCGTCGGCGGTATCTACAACTTCGTCACCAAGCGCGGCGCCTGTCGCGGCAAGCGCTCGAAAATCTCGTGGACACAAGTCGAGACGGGCTCGGCGATCACCTGGAAGTACCCGAGCTGCATCCTCCAGGGGGATGATTCAGTGGGCGAGTTCTACTCGGTCGCGATGACCAATCACATGCAGCAGGCCGACACCGGCACGAAGATGATCCACATCGGCAAACGAACCAAGAGCACGATCATCTCCAAGGGAATTTCGGCTGGCCGCTCCAGCAACGCCTACCGCGGTCTGGTCCGCATTCAACCCGGCGCAACTGGCGCGCGAAATTATTCCCAATGCGATTCGCTGCTGCTCGGCGATCGCAGCAGCGCTCACACCTTCCCCTATCTCGAAGTGAAGAATGCGTCCTCGACCGTCGAGCACGAAGCGACGACTTCGAAAATTGAAGAAGACCAGCTCTTTTACTGCCGCCAACGAGGCATATCCGAGGAAGATGCAATTTCAATGATCGTAAACGGATTCTGCAAACAGGTATTGCGCCAACTCCCGATGGAGTTCGCGGTCGAAGCCCAGGCCCTGCTCGGGCTGAGCCTGGAAGGGAGCGTCGGCTGATGGATAACGCGACTCCGATGCTGGAAGTCAAAGGTCTCCACGCTCGCGTGGGTGATGCCGAGATCCTCAAGGGCCTCGATCTCGTGGTGGGCGCGGGCGAAGTTCACGCCATCATGGGGCCAAACGGCTCGGGTAAGAGCACGCTCGCGAATGTTCTCGCCGGGCGACCGTCGGTGGAAGTGACCGCTGGAAGCGTTCTCTATCAAGGACGCGATCTTCTCGAACTCGCACCCGAAGACCGTGCCAAGGAAGGAATCTTCCTCGCATTCCAATATCCGGTGGAAATCCCTGGAGTCTCGAACGCCTACTTCATGAAAGCCGCGCTCAACGCTGCGCGCGTTCATCGCGGCGAAGAAGAACTCGACGGGATGGACTTTTTGGAATTTGCGCGCGAAAAAATGAAACTCGTCGAGTTCGACGAGGCACTGCTCAACCGCGGAATTAACGAAGGTTTCTCGGGAGGCGAGAAGAAGCGCAACGAAATCTTCCAGATGGCAATTCTCGAACCCCGTCTCGCAGTGTTGGATGAAACGGATTCGGGTCTCGACATCGACGCGCTGCAGGTCGTCGCCAATGGCGTGAACGCACTGAGAGCGCCGGATCGCTCGGCGATCGTGATCACCCACTACCAGCGGCTGCTCGACCATGTGGTTCCGGATTTCGTGCACGTGCTCGTGGATGGCCGCATCGCCCATTCGGGAGGCAGCGAACTCGCACACGAACTCGAGAAGAAGGGCTACAGCTGGCTCGAAGTAGCGCCCACCGAGGCCGCCACACCGTGACGACCCTGGACACCGCACACGCGCACTTCGTCTCCCGCTTTGGAGATTGCGAGGCACAGCTGGCCGGCTCGAGCCCCGACTGGCTCGCCCCGGTTCGACGCGCGGCGATCGAGCGATTCGCGGAACTCGGGTTTCCGACGCGAAAGAACGAGGCATGGAAATACACGAGCGTCGTGAACATCGCGAAAGCCGCCCTCGACCCCGAGCCCCCGACGCACGACGGCGTTTCACGCGAAGACATCCGAACGGTTCTCGGCAGCGAAGCCGACCAGGGGTGGTTCGTCTTCGAAAACGGCCGTTTCGCACCGGAGCTCTCCTCTGGCGACGCGCTGCCCGCGGGCGTGGAAGTCAGAGGACTCGCGAACGCACTCGACTTGCACCCGGAGTTGATCCGGCCGCTGCTCGATCGCGAGGACACGCTCGATCGACCCTTCGTGGCATTGAACGGCGCGTTCCAACGCGACGGGGCATTCGTCCGGGTCACGGCGAATGCTGCTCCGGAGCAGCCGATCCAATTGCTCTTCGTGGCGAGCCCCGGGGCATCCGGCCGCGTCGCCAACCCGCGCAACATCATTCAGATCGATCGCGGCGCGAAGGCCGCGATCATGCTTCGATACGAATCCTGCTGTGAAGACGTCTACTGGACGAACGCGATGACACAGGTTCGGCTCGAAGAGAATGCCGAACTCGATCTGGTCACCATCCAAGCGGAGTCCGAAACCGGGTACCACTTTTCGTCGATCGACGTTGCGCAGAAACGCGACAGCCGCTTTCGCTCCCATCACATCTCACTCGGTGGCGCGCTAGCCCGAAACGAAATCCACGCGCGACTCGATGCTCCAGGCGTCGACTGCGCGCTCAACGGGCTGTTTCTCGTGGACGGCGAGCAGCACGTCGACAGTCAGACCACGGTAGACCACGCAAGCCCCTTGGGTACGAGCCGCGAGCTCTACAAGGGGATCCTCGGCGGCCGTTCTCGCGGAGTCTTCAATGGATCCGTGCTGGTGCGCCAGGATGCCCAGAAAACGAACGCGCGGCAGTTCAATCACAATCTGCTGATTTCCAATGACGCCCAGATCAACACGAAACCAACCCTCGAGATTGCCGCCGATGACGTCAAATGCGCCCACGGTTCAACGGTGGGGCGCCTCGATGAAGAAGCGCTGTTCTACCTGCGCGCCCGCGGCTTGGACGAGCGCTCAGCGCGTCAGATGCTGACGGCTGCGTTCGCATCGGAAATCGCGAACGCCATCCCGCAGGAGCGGCTGCGCGCACAGGTCGAGCGGCTCGTCGCGGCAAAGCTCAAGCGAAGCCAAGCAGGGTCAGGGGCAGCATGACCGCCGCCGGAGAATCCGCTCAGCGCACCGTCGCCGCGCAGGCACCTCGCAGCCAGCGCTTCGATCCGGTGCAAGCGCGCAGGGACTTCCCGATCCTCCAGGATCGGGATCTCGTTTTTCTCGATAGCGCGGCAAGCGCCCAGAAACCCCAATGCGTGATCGACGCAATCGCGAATTGCTACAGTCACGAATACGCAAACATCCACCGTGGTGTCTACGAGTTGTCGGCCCGGGCGACCGCGAATTTCGAGGCCACTCGAAAGACCGCACAGCGATTCATCGGCGCCGCCGATGACCGCGAGATCGTCTTCGTGCGCAGCACCACCGAGGCCATCAACCTGGTGGCCGCGACCTACGGCCGCCAGAACGTCGGCTCGGGCGACGAAGTCTTGATCACCGAGATGGAGCACCACTCGAACATCGTTCCCTGGCAGATGCTCTGCGAAGAAAAGGGGGCAGTGCTCCGGGTTGCGCCGATCGACGATCGCGGCGCACTGATGCTTGACGAATTCGAAAGGCTGCTCGGCCCGCGCACGAAGATCGTGGCCGTTACCCACATCTCGAACGCACTGGGCACCGTCAATCCGGTGGCAGAGATCACCCAGCTTGCCCATGCGCACGGGGCCGCGGTCGTCATCGATGGTGCCCAGGCGGTACCCCATCATCGGGTTGATGTTTCGGAGCTCGACTGCGACTTCTACGCATTCTCGGCACACAAGGTCTTCGGGCCGACCGGAGTCGGAGTGCTCTACGGAAAGGCATCGCTGCTCGAATCGATGCCACCCTATCAGGGCGGTGGATCGATGATTGAAACCGTCAGCTTCGAGAAGAGCACCTACGCGCAAATCCCGCAGCGCTTCGAAGCCGGCACGCCAGACATTGGCGGCGTCGCGGGCTTCCGGGCTGCACTCGATTACCTGACGGACCTCGGCCTCGATGCGATCGAAAGCTACGAGCAGACGCTGCTCGACTACGCGACAAAATCACTTGCCGAAATTCCGGGCTTGCGTCCGATTGGAACCGCAGACAAAAAAGCCGCAGTGCTCTCTTTTACGCTCGAGGGTGTGCACCCGCACGATGTCGGATCGATTCTCGATCACGAGGGCGTCGCGGTGCGCACCGGCCACCACTGCGCACAACCCGTGATGGAACATTTCGGCGTTCCGGCGACCGTGCGGGCATCCTTCGCGCTCTACAACACCACGGAAGACGTCGACGCTCTCGTTCGAGCGTTGCATGTCGTTCGGGAGCTATTCCAATGAGTTCTGACCTTCGCGAGCTCTACCAGTCGGTGATTCTCGATCACAACAGGCGCCCGCGTAATTTCTGCAAACCCGAGTGCGCGAACCGCTCCGCGAAGGGCATCAATCCGCTCTGTGGAGATCAGCTCACGGTGTATCTGGCCATCGAGGACGGCGTCGTCAAAGATGTGGGCTTCGATGGAACGGGGTGCGCGATATCGACCGCCTCGGCGTCTCTGATGACGCAGTCTATCAAAGGCAAGAAAGTCGAAGAAGTTGAGCATCTCTTCGCTGGATTTCACAATATGGTGACTTCGAACCCGCAATCGCGTATCAGAGACGAAGGGCTCGGAAAGCTCTCGGTTTTTTCGGGTGTTCGTGAATTCCCGATGCGCGTAAAGTGCGCAACGCTTGCGTGGCACGCGATGAATGAAGCGCTACGCGACACGGGCAAGGCTGCGACGACCGAATAGCGAATCGAAGCTGGATGGTTGAAGCCGCGAAGCCAGGCCGCAGGATCAGAGCGAGGAACCAAGCGCCCGAGAATCGCGACTCGGGAACAGGCGACAAAGAGTCCAATAGCCAAGAAAACTGGGAGGCGGCAAAAAAATGACCCCCGAAAGCAAAGAGATGGCAGAAGAAACGACAAAAACCGAATCCGGCGACGGGGTTTCTGCAGATTCGGCGAGCCCGGACGCGATCCGCGACGAGGTGATCGCCCAGCTGAAAACTATTTTCGACCCCGAAATTCCGATCAACATCTACGAACTCGGATTGATCTACAAAGTCGATGTCGCACCCGATGGCGCCACGCAGGTCACGATGACCCTCACGACGCCGTCGTGCCCGGCTGCTGAAGAACTCCCTCCCGAAGTCGAGACCAAAGCGCGCGGCGTTGCGGGCGTGACTTCCGTTCAACTCGACCTGGTCTGGGATCCACCCTGGTCGACCGAGATGATGTCCGATGCCGCCAGGCTCGATCTCGGAATGACCTAAGTCGCCAACTAGCCATCTTGACGCCGGCCTCCTAGCCTCGGCAGCCCGATGATTCCGCTCAGTTTCTGCGGATACTTCTGCCTCGGTCTCGTCCTCATCCTGCTCGGCTCGAATCAAGCCGATCTCGCTCGGGACCTCGACCTCGATCTCGCTCAAACGGGGATGCTCGCGTCCGCATTTGCGACGGGCATGTTCGTTGGGATGGGAGGGGCCGGCCCTCTGTACGACCGCCTGCCACACCGCCCGCTCTTCGTTGCGGCTTTCCTGCTAACCGCGATCGCACTCTTTGGATTCGGGCCGGACAACAGTTTTCGAGAAACGCTCATCCTCTTTGCGGCAATCGGATTCGGATCGGGCGCGTACGACACGCTCTTCAACGCAGCGGTCGCCAATCGATATCGGGAGCGATCTGCAAAACCCATGGCACTGCTGCACAGCGGGACCGCGATCGGCGCAATCATCGGGCCACTCTTGGTCGCGGCAATCGCCACCCGATGGCACTGGACGCGGTCTTTCCATTTGATGGGCGTCGCTCACCTCGCGGTCGGTGCGGTAACGATGCTCATTCGACTTCCAGAACGAACACCGACAGCGCCCACGGCGAACGTCGCTGAACCCACGGTCTTCTCGAGAGCAATGGTTCCGTTCGTGATGGTGTCCTTTGCGTATCTCGGATTAGAGAGCGCGATGGCTGTCTTCGCCGTCCCCTACGCGACCGAGGGCCTCGCCCTCGACGTTCTCGATGGGCAGACCGCAATCAGCAGCATGTGGTTTGGCCTGCTCGCGGGACGACTCGGAACGCTCCTGATACGCGGCACCTTGGACGGCCGCGTCTTGATCGGTTCTGGGGCACTCTGCTTTGCGGCGATCGCGATCGGCGCATCCGTCGGCTCAGGCCATATTGCGGTGCTCTATTTCTGCGCCGGCTTCGCGTTGGGCCCTGTCTTTCCGCTTACGCTCGCGCTCGCGGGGCAGCGATTCCCGCACGCGCTCGGTTCCGTGATTGGCCTGGCCGCTGGAGCGGGCTCGATCGGGTGCTTCGTCGTCCCCTGGCTCACAGGCGCTCTCGGCGACCAGGTTGGGATCGGATTCGCGGTGAAATGGCTCAGCGTCTGGGCGGTCGCGATCGCTCTGGGCGGCGCGGTGATTCTCCGAGGCCGGGCGAGATCTGGGTGATCGCGTAAGCTGAGAAGATGCGCGTCCGTGGCGCCTTGCTTCTCTTACTCGTACTCGTAGCGGGAATCGTGATGTGGGATCGAGTCGTCGAGTCGATGATATTCCATCCCGTGCGGGGTGTCGCAATCACTCCGGAACAACTCGGCATCGAAGGCGAAGAAGTCTTCATCGAAACAGAAGATGGCGTGAAAATTCATGGGTTCTACCTGCCCGCGCCAGGCGCGAAGCGCGCACTGCTGTTTCTCCACGGAAACGCCGGAAACGCATCGCATCGCCTTCCCAACGCGGCCGACCTGGTCCGACTCGAGTGCAACGTCCTCCTACTCGACTACCGAGGTTATGGGTTGAGCGAAGGAAGGGCGACTGAGGCCGGCGTATACGCGGACGCACGCGCAGGTCTTCGCCACCTCATCGAGCAGCGCAGCTTTCCCGAGAACCGCATCATCGTTTTTGGGCGATCGTTGGGCGGTGCCGTCGCGGTCGATCTCGTCCAGGAGCGCGAGCTTGCCGGAGTCATCCTCGAAAGCACCTTCTCGTCGATCGCCGATGTCGTATCGAACGGACCCGGTGGTGCATGGCTCGGCGCGCTTGCCGGCCAACGTTTCGAATCTGCATCGAAAATCGGACGGGTCCGAGCGCCGCTGCTCTACTTTCATGGCGACCGCGACGAAGTCATTCGCTACGAACTCGGACGGCGGCTGTTCGAGGAAGCGCCGGAGCCAAAGACCTTTGAAACCATTCATGGCGCGGGGCATAACGACCTCACTCAGGTAGGCGGGCGGCCGTACTTCGATCGGATCCGGGTGTTCCTGGACGAGGTCGCGCCCGAACGCTCGTAGAGTGGTGTCGGCCGCCGTAGAGTGATGTCGGCTGTCTCGACGTCATACCCCGTCGTTTCGGGCAAAAAACGCCCCACACGGCATCAAATCCCGTTCCAAACTTCGTGCCTGTTCGTAATGGAAACTCTTTGCGGTATGGCCGATAGTCTGTGCGGCTGATCGGAAAGATGATTTCCCAATTGGCCAACAAGAATCAGCGAGGTAAACCCGAATGCAATGGTGGCAATGGATCGTCCTGGGTGCACTGCTACTCGGCGCGGAGATGTTCGTGGACGTCGAGTTCTACCTGGTATTCCTGGGCATCTCAGCGGTCATCGTCGGCTTCATAGGCCTTTCACCGGTCAGCGTTCCCGTTTGGGGACAGTGGCTGCTGTTCTCGTTCTTCACAATCGCGAGTCTCGGATACTTCAGAAAGCAGTTCTATTCCAAATACCGTGGTGAAATCCCGGATCGCAGCGAGGGGGCTGCGGGCGAGATCGCGCTGACGACCGAATCCATCGCCCCAGGAACAGTCGGCAATGTTACGCTTCGCGGCACGACCTGGTCTGCGAAGAATGTAGGCGCGCAGCTTGTCGCGGCGAACAGTCGCGTAGTCGTAGTGGAATCAGCCGGACTTACACTTTCGATCCGCGCTGAAAGCGAATGAAAAATTAAACTAGGAGGAATCATGCTCGAACCTTCGTTCATCTGGGCGATCGCAATTGCCGTTCTCGTCATCGTCGTTCTCGCCAAGACGGCAGTCGTCGTTCCTCAACAAAGCGCCTATGTGGTTGAATTTCTCGGAAAGTACAATAAGACGCTTCGCGCAGGGTTTCATATCCTGGTTCCGTTCGCGGAACGCTCCGCCTACCGCCACTCGCTGAAAGAGCATGCCTTCGATATCGAAGAGCAGGTCTGCATCACCCGCGACAATGTTCAGGTTGGCGTCGATGGGGTTTTGTACCTCCAGGTGCTCGATCCGGAGCGGGCATCCTACGGTATCGGAGACTACGTGTTTGCCATTTCCCAACTTGCACAGACGACGCTGCGAAGTGAGATCGGCAAGATCGACCTCGACCGCACGTTTCTCGAGCGGACAGCCATCAATTCCAACGTCGTGCGAGAAATCGATCGGGCGTCGGAGGCGTGGGGCGTCAAGGTTCTGCGCTACGAAATCAAGAACATTCGACCGCCCGCTGACGTGCTCGCAGCGATGGAAAAACAGATGCGCGCAGAGCGCGAAAAACGAGCCGTTATTCTGACCTCAGAAGGCGTGCGTGACGCCCAGATCAACGAAGCAGAGGGCGCCAAGCAGATGGTCATCAAACAAAGCGAGGCCGATCAGCAGAAGCAGATCAACGAAGCCAATGGGCAAGCGAAAGCCATCTTGGAGGTCGCCACAGCCACCGCCGAAGGTCTACGCCGAGTCGCCGTGTCGCTGAACGAAGACGGCGGCGAGGCTGCCATGCAGCTACGGATCGCGGAACAATACGTCGAGCAGTTCGGCGAGCTCGCCAAGAGTGCAAACTCGCTGGTGATCCCCGCGAACCTCTCCGACATCGCTTCGATGATCACATTGGCGACCCAGATTACCAAGAAAGAGGTTCCCGCCGCCTAGGTAGGACGTGGATCGCGAACTGAGGGAAGAAAACGGCGAGGGCGGAGGCGAAATGAAATCCCACGATGTGTTGAAGGCTGTGGTCGAAACCATCGGGACCAAACGGGTCGCCTCCGACCTCAGAGTTTCGAGTTCGCTGGTCTACAAGTGGTGCGCAGAGCCCCCCTCGGAAACGGGTGACGATGCTTCCGGTGCACGCAACCCACTGGATCGGCTGCTCCAACTCTACGAGAGCACCGATGATCGACGCCCGATCGAGTGGCTCTGCACCCAAGCCAACGGATTCTTCGTCGAGTCGATCGCAACCGATACCGATGCCGTCGATGAAGCCTACGTGTCTCATACCCAGCGGCTTCTCTCCGAGTTCTCTGAGCTGCTTCGGGCCGTTGCGGACTCGATGGCGCACGAAGGCCGGATCGACCACTCCGAATCCAAACAGATTCGCGCCAAATGGCTGAGCCTGCAGAGTTGTGCCGAAGCATTCGTTCAGGCCTGTGAGCGCGGAAATTTCGACCCCGAGGTCGAGCATTTCTCAAAGCCGTGAATGTGAATACACGGATGGAAGGGCCGCGTAGCTCCTGCCCTCCCCAGAGCAAAGGAGAACCACGTGCGACGAGCCGAGCAAACCGTCCCGGACTGGGCGATTGGCTGCATGGACCGCGAGTACATCATTCTCGATGGCAGCGACAAGGATCCTTCCATCGCGATCTGGATCCAGACCGAGTCGCAGTTCTTCGATCTCCGAATTCGCAGCGACCGGCCCGCGTTCGAAGGCAGAAGTTCTCTCGGAGACTTCTCGAGCGATGAACTGATGCAGCTCGCCCGACAGTCCGGCGACGTCGGAATCTGCGTCGTCGAAAACAACGTGGCCACCTGGAAGGGCTGGAGCGATCGCTTCGGATTCTTCTCTGAGGATACGGCGATCTTCCCCGAGGACGGGCGGCTCGATCCGAAGGGCAACGTAATCTACGAATACGAGACCCCGAAAAGCTCCGTTCCCTACGAAGAAGCCTGGGTGCAGCAGCCCAACGACGACGGGTTGATCGCGCACCTCACCCTGCGCGACGAGTCGAAGCCGAACAAAGTGTTGGCTGCGTTGTTGGTCACAGGGCGCTACGCGGGGTATTGCGAGAAATCAACCAGCGACAACCACCTCAGTCTAGAAGCCCAATTGAAAGAAGCGGCGGGTGGCCTCAATCGCATGCGCGCAATCCTCGAATGCGAAGCTTGCTATGCGATCAGTCCCAACGCAGGCGGTTCGTACATCGTGCGCCACAGCAACTTCCCGTTCCGCGAGGGCAAAGAGCTCGATGTACCGCGCATGGACCCGCAGATCCTCGAGAGCAGCGAGAGGTTGCCAAGCCAACGAGCGAACGCTTGGTGGCAGGTTGAGTCCTGGTTCATCACAGACGAAGCCGAGTAGGCCTCGTCGCCGCAAAGCGAATCCTCCGGATTCGCCCGCCAGGAGATTGACCCCGTTAAGGGGGCAATCGACGCCGCAAGCGAATCCTCTGGATTCGCCCGCAAAGCCAGAAAGCCGAAGGGCGCTTCACGGCAGACAGATGACTCGCAATCCATCAAGCGCGAGGTTCTCGATCTGAGGTTCTCAGCGGGCCGCGGCCCCGAGCGACTCACACAGTGCGAGCATTCCGGCGTCTTGCAGCGCGAAGAGGCGGTGGTCTTCGAAATCGGGGTGCGAGGAGAACTTGACCACGACCGTCTTCGTCGGATGGTGGATGAGCAATGTCTGCCCGTATACCCCGATGCCCGCATGAATACCGCGCGTCGCGTCGGAGATCCACCAGTTGTCGTGGTAGAAGGCCTCGGGTTTCGCAGCATCGAATTCCGGCGCATTCGCGTAGGCGTCGATGAGTTCTGGATCGCGAACTCCGAGCCGCTCGAGCCAACCAGCGGACACCAGCCGTCGACCCGAGAGCTCGCCTGCCTGTAAGCACATCTGCCCGAATCTCCCGAGGTCTCGCAGCGTGCTGCAGATGCCACCCTCGACGACCGAAAAGCCCGAATTGTCGAGCAATATCTCTGCATCGCGCTCGGCACCGATCGCAGACCAGATCTCGCGCGAGAACAATTCCGCGAAGCGCCCGCCACCCACACGCTCCAAGACCCATCCGAGCACATTGACTTCGAGGGATACGTAGCGAAACGGGCCACCGTGTTCGTGTGAGTTCCCAATCGACCGAATCCACGATGCGGTATCGGGCGGGATATCGGTGCGCGAATGTTTCCGGTAATTGGAAATGTCGCACGTATCCCATTCATCTTTCTCGTAGTCCCACTTCGTTCCTGCGCGCATGTCCAGAAGATGTTGGACCCTGCAACCCTCCCAGGCCGTCCCTCGAAGCTCTTCGATGTAGTCGGTGACCATTCCTTCCGGCTCGATGAGTCCACGATCGACGAACACGCCACAAAGCACCGACGTCAACGACTTCGAGACAGACATCAGCAGGTGGGTGTCCGATTCCTTCATCGCACCCGCGTAGTGTTCGAAGAGCACGACACCATCGTGCAAAACAAGCAGCCCATCGGTGAACGTCGACTCGAGCATCTGCGGGAATGAGATCTTTTCGCTTTCAAATTCGAAGCTGAACGAATCCAGGCTGCGCTCATCTCGCGGCAGCTCGAGAACGGGACCATCTCCGCGCGAGATCGGCTCCGTGCGAGCCAACTCTGGCACTCGAATGAAACCCAGTCGGTTGTAGGGTGCCTCGAGCCAGTTTTCTGAAGTGACGTCAGATCGTTCAGTCATGCGTTACTCGCAGGTCCATCGGTGGGCAATTCCATCGGGGATCGTCGCATCTTAGGCGTCACTGCGCATCCGCTGGATCCGCCCAAGCGAGCGACGCTTCTTCATTCAGCGACGCCTCAGCTGCAATACGAGCTTCGCGGCTCCTGCCGCTGGCTGAAGGTTCGCTCCGAATCCGGGAATCGGCATGGGGCTCGCGTCCAAGAACGGCCAGAAGCCCTCTTCACGAATGCAACCTAGATGGGCGATCAGAGCCACCCTATGACGAGGCGTCAGGCGGCGAATCGACAGTACAAGCGCAACGCAACCCATTGATTGATGGGGCAGCCGCGTCACGCAAGTTCATGATACGCTTGCAACAACACGCCGCGACGGCCGGCGGGAATCCGAGGTGAAATATCAAAGGGAGGCCAGCCCATGGGAAGCTCGTCTGACTTCAGTGCTGCGGAGTGGGAGGTGCGCTGCGACCTGGCGGCGTGTTATCGGGCATTCGTTCAATTTGGATGGACGGACTTCATTTATACCCACATCTCAGCCCGGCACCCGGCCCGGGACGACTGCTACTTCATCAATCCTTACGGCCTGCTCTTCGAGGAAATCACCGCATCCAATTTGATCACGGTCAGTTTCGACGGCGAAGTAGTAGACGGCGATCACCCGGTGAATGAGGCGGGCCATCCAATCCACAGCAGCGTGCTGCTCGCGCGACCCGATGTCGACTGGGTGCTGCACAGCCACACACGCGCCGGAATGGTCGTTTCGTGCATGAAGTGCGGGCTGCTTCCGCTGACCCAGCAGGCAATGTTCCTTCGCGACCACATCGGTTATCACGAGTGGGACATGCAGACCGCCGCGGGTTCGTGCGAGCGACTGACCGCCGATCTCGGTGCGCACAACATCGCAATGATCTTGAACAATCACGGACTGCTCAGTTGTGGGGCCAGTGTCGGGGCCGCGTTTACCGCACTCTACAACCTCGAGATCGCATGCAAGGTGCAAGCCGACGTCATGGCTTCGGGCAACGAGTGGATTGTTCCGGAATCTGACGCGATCGATCGCACGGCCGCGGCGGGCGGACCGGAAGGGCTCGATGGAGAACTCGAATGGAAGGCCATTCGACGGCGGCTCGATCGGCTCGATCCTTCCTACAAGACGTGAGGCAGCCGCGTGCGAATCGAGCGCAGGCGTGAATCCGCCCCTGGGTGAATCGGGCGCGGACGCGGCCCAGCGATCAAGCCAACCGAACGCCCGACTCGGTGGTGCCCGCGTGCTCGTGACCGGCGCCAACGGCCAGATCGGCCGCCGCCTGATCGAGCGATTGGCGCACTCGAATCCGCCGGTTCCGGTGCGCGCGGCCGTTCGCTCGATGCGCGCCGCAAGAACGCTCGAAGATCTGCCCGCGGAAATCCGACCCGAAATCGCTGTCGTCGACTACCGCAACGTGGGAGAGCTCTCGAAGGCGGCTCGGGGTTGTCGTTACGCGGTGCACCTCGTTGGCATCCTCAAGGAAGGCTCGGCCAGCCACTATGAGGACGCACACGAAGCCTCGACTCAAGCGATTTCAGATGCCGCGGCGATGGAAGGCCTGCAGCGCGTCGTCTATCTGAGCATTCTGGGCAGCGATCCGAAATCCGCCAACGCGTGCCTCGCCTCGAAGGGACTCGCCGAGCAGATCCTGCTCGATGCGAAAGTTCCCGCACTGATCCTGCGCGTTCCGATGGTGATCGGCCCAGGCGATTTCACCGCGAACATCGTCCGCCGGGAAGCGCTCGCGCGCGTTCTCCCGCTGGCGGCGGGTGGACGTTCTCGAACCCAACCCATCTACGCGGACGATGTCGTCGAAGCCATCGTCGCAGGCCTCGAACGAGATGGGCTCGACGATCGGGTGCTCGAACTCGCGGGGCCAGAGTCCCTTACGCAGCGCGAATTCATCGAGCGCGCCGCACGGCTACACGATCGAAAGCCCCATGTCGTGCCGATACCCACGTCGTTGCTCCTTTTCGTCGCCGGCATCGCAGAGCGCTTACTCGCCAATCCGCCGCTCACGAGAACCGCTCTCGAAGTCATCCTCGCAGATGACGACGTCGATCCCGAACCCGCAAGAAAAAAACTCGGCATCGATTTGACTTCGCTCGACGAGATCCTGAGGCGCTGCGTAGGACCACAGACGAATGGCCGTGAATCGAAGCAGAACGGGGAGTAGCAAAGACATGGACGAAACAGCTGCAACCCAAGGCACCGATAGACCGAAGGCAACGCGCTGGCAACGCGCGCTCCCGTGGCTGATCACCGCAGCGTGCTTCGCATATCTCTACAGTCGGGTCGAGGCACAGGCCGCTCGCGAAGGACAAACCGCGGTCGAGTTCTTGTTGGCCGTCTTCACCAACGTGAGTTGGGGACGCTGGCTCGCACTGATGATCCCCTACTCAGCGCTCTTCTTTCTGATCGACTCACTCGTGGTATGGCGCATCGTCAATTGGTTCAACGCGCGAGTTCGTTACGTCGACATTCTCCCGATCCGCGGTAGCACCTACATCCTCTCGATCCTCAACGAACAGCTCGGCAAGGGCGCGATGGCGCTCTACCTCCATCGCCGAGACCACGTCCCCGGTTGGCAAGTGGGTTCGAGCATGTTGTTCATCATGTTCTGCGAGTTCTACTACCTGCTCGCGTGGGCACTGGTGGGCGTTTCGATCGGCTGGGATCGCTTCCCGGAGATCTTCCACTGGATCCCCTGGATCGCGCTCGCGGCCGCTGGCTTCTTTGTGATCTGGCTGCTCTATTTCGCCGGCGTGATCGCTCCCCGCAGCACGTTGCGCGATCGCCAGATTCTGCACGCTTTCCGCAGCGCAAAGCCCTGGCATTACGGAGTCATCGTACTGTTGAGGTCGCCCGCCCTGCTCTCCGCGGTATTCGTCTACACCACCGCGCTAGGGTTGTTCGGAGTTGAAGTCAGCTATCTGGAAATGCTCGGTTATCTCCCAGTGATCTTCTTTGGCGCTGCGACGCCCGGCCCGATGCGTGCAGTCGCGATCCTGCTCTGGGTGACGCTATTCCCCGACCGCGCCGCCGAAATGACCGCATTCGGCCTCGTCCAGCACAACTTCTTCATCTTCTTCAACGCGGCAATCGGCCTGCTCTTCTTGAAGCGCGCAAACCGGGAACTATTCGCCAGCTAGAGGAGGCCGCCAGGCCGAGTCGCCGCAAAGCGAACCCGAAGGGTTCGCGAGCTAGCGTCTCGCAACGCCAAGGTGGAGTCGCGCTGCTAGCGGTCCGGATTGCGCGAAGCGCTGCGGAAATGGTTACCCATGAATCGCTCGCCCATCGAGACGAGCGTCGAGCCGATCAACAACCAACCGAGGCCCGCGACCAACGCCGGTCCCGGCCAGCCGATTCCGAGTGCGTCACGGAAGATCGGGATCGCGACGATCACGTAGTAGGCGATTCCGTTCCAGCGGCCCAAGGCACTCGGACGCGGACCCAAGTCCTTCGCGATCTTCGTATCGAGTGCGTATTGGAGGAATGACGCCGCGATCAACGTGGGGAGCAGGGCTGGAAGAACGTGAGCATGGGCGAGCATCGCTGTTCCCGCGGTGACGAAGATCGCGTCGGCGGCGTGATCAAATAAGCGGCCGAATCCGGACTGTTCATCGAAGCGCCGCGCCACGATGCCATCGGCGACGTCACTGGTTACCGCAAGCGCAAACACCGCGGTCGCCGCCCAGGCGGCCTCGGCGTGGATCGCGGCCACCAGCGCCGGGACCGCGGCGAGGCGAACGCCGGTGAGTACATTCGCGCGAGTCAGCAGCGAGCCTCGGGCCTGCATGGAGTCAATCGTACTCGATTTTCAACCCAGCACTCTGCGCCCAAGCCAAACCGAGCAAGTCCCAGCACAACACGCGAACCCGAACCATTCGGCGCAGCACCGAGCAGCTCGCAAACCCGAAGGATTCGCCGAGCCTGGCGCAGCATCCGAATCCGAAGGATTCGCCGCAGCCTGGTGCAGCATGCGAATCCGAAGGATTCGCCGCTGAGGCGCTACATTGCGACGGCTCTCGAGGAGGAGTTCGACTGGTGAGAAGCGTCGACTACAGACTTGGGCTGGCTCTGATTGCATGCGCTGCGATGGCTTGCGCAGACGAAGCGAAGGAAACGGGCGATCCAGCGATCGCCCGGGGCAAACAGATCTACCGGAATATCTGCTTGGTTTGTCACAACGCAGACCCGGCCGAGGCAGGCGCGCTCGGGCCAGCCATCGTGGACGCTAGCCGAGAATTGCTCGAAGCGAAGGTTTTGCGCGGAGAGTATCCGGCTGGCTACACGCCGCAGCGCAATACGGAGCAAATGCCCCGCTTCGAATACCTCAAGGCAAACCTCGACGACATCGAGGCGTATCTCGCAAGCCGGAGGAACTGAAATCAGCTCCTCCGGCCAGTGAGGTCAATGAAGAAGGAAGTATTGAGCCGCAAAGAGCGCGATCGTCACCGCGAAGCCCGCGTGAATCGTACCCTTCACCGAGGCCAGCGGTTTCTGCGTCGGAAGTCCGGGGCCCATCAGCGCGCCGGCCTCGAAGACAGCAATCACCACCAATGCGACGATCCAATACAGTCCGAGCTGACCACCGCCCATGTCGAGCGAGGCCGTCAACGACGGGTAGTGACTCGCCGCAGCCATGAAGAAGAGCATCGGAATTGACAACAAGGTGTTGGTGCGCGAGGCGAGTCCCGCGCGCGCCGCGCACGCTGCGGCCTTCGGGTCAGCCTCGCCGCCGCCGGCGACGTTGTTCGCGTTCGCGATCACGACCTGCTGAGCGGGCCAGATCACGAACCACACGTTCGCCCACATCAGGGTTCCCATGAGTCCGCCCGTCAGGATGCGGGTCATGTAGCCACTCGAGATCGGCACCCCGTCATGACCCAGCTTCATCACGATGATCAACAGGCCGGTCACGAAGGTGAACATCGCGCCCCAGCGGAACCACCACAGCGCGTTGGGCACCAGCCCCCGCGTCATTGCGCTCTTGGCTCCACCACCGAGATCGGTCCCGAAGAACGGAGTCTGGATGAAGTTGAAGTAGTAGAGAATCCCAATCCAGATAATCCCAGCAAGAAAGTGGAACCACCGGAGCAGGAAATAAATGAGCTCTTCCATCGCCCGTTCCCCCTCAATTCGCAGTTGGTTGGCCACGACGCACTCGCCGCCCCACGCGGCGTTCGTCGGCGATCCATACTAGCTACAAATCAAAGCAAATGAGCAGCCGATTCGCGCGGGATTCACGCACATGCTGCACGATGGATCCGGCCCCGTAAGCCTGCGGGGCCAAGGAACTACACCTTGGCGAGGCCGACCCGATTTCTTCGCTGCACGAGGTCTGTTCGCTGCAAGAAAAGAAGGATAATTCGCCGTTTCCGAGCGCAACGCAGTGCTCGGCGAGCGGGGTGCAAGATGACGGTGGAGAGCACTCGACTCCGCGCGGAAGCTTCGTACCGGGAAGCGAACAGCTCGCCAGCGAAACCGAAATTCAGACGCGGGGGCTGAAGGCGCGTTCTTCGAGGACCGCCTCGGCGACCGTCGCGGCGGCTTTCTCGACGGCGACACTGCGCGACTTGCGAGTGCGCCGTTCAGTGATCTCGACGATCCCCTCGGCGAGCCCTTTGGGTCCCACGGTGACCCGATAAGGGAATCCGATCAGGTCGGCGTCGTTGAATTTGACACCGGGGCGCTCGTCGCGGTCGTCGAGTAGCACGTCGATGCCCTCTGCGACGAGCGCGTCATACAGTGCACCCCCTGCGTCGGAAGACGCTGCGTTCTTGGGATTGATGACGCTAACCACCACCTCGTAGGGTGCGACCGAAATGGGCCAGATCATCCCCGCCTCGTCGTGCCGACTTTCGACGACAGCGGCCATGGTGCGCTCGATACCGATCCCATAGGAACCCATGATGATCGGGCGCGACTTTCCATCCTCATCTTGAATCGTTGCTCCAAGCTTCTCGCTGTAGCGGGTGCCGAGCTTGAAGATATGACCAACCTCGATGGATTTGCACACCTCGAGCGGTGCATCGCAAAGCTGGCAAGCTTCGCCGGCCTGGACCTCTCGCAAATCGAGCCATTCCGCGTTTGCGATCTCTCGTTCAACGTCCACACCGCGAAGGTGAAACCCGTCGCGATTGGCGCCGGTCACCATTCCAGAGCGGCCGCGCAACGCGAGATCGACCAGAATCCGGCCACTCGTAACACCGACCGCCCCGAGGCTCCCTGCGGACGCACCAAGCGAATTCTGGATCTCCTCATCCGATGCGTGGCGCAACTCGGTTGTGCCAGTCGCGTCCGTAAGCTTTTGCTCCGAAAGCGGGTGGTCGCCGCGCAGCAGCACGAGCGCGGTCTCACCGTCCAGTACCACGACCAACGTCTTGATCTGATGTTCCGTAGGCGCTCCGCCGTCGAAGGCTGCAAGGTCCTCGATCGTGCGCACGCCGGGCGTCGCAAACTCTTCCGGCGCATCCAGGCCGGGCAGATTCTCGACTGGCGCCACCTGCGCCTGAGCCTTCTCGATGTTGGCCGCGTAACCACAGGCCGCGCAGGAGACCACCCAATCTTCACCCGCGTCGCTCGCGACCATGAACTCGACGGACTCGGATCCGCCCATCGATCCGGAAGACGCCTCGACGGCGAGGCTTTCGAGCCCGCAACGCGAAAAAATCCGCCGGTAGGCGTCGAAGTGACGCTGGAAGGCTGCGTCGAGTCCCTCGGCCTTGATATCGAGAGAATACGAATCCTTCATCGTGAACTCTCGAACGCGAAGCACACCGGACTTCGGGCGCGGCTCATCGCGGTATTTCTTCTGGATCTGGTACCAAATCTGCGGGAGCTGTTTGTAGCTGCGCAACTCGGCGGCCAGCGATGCAAACACCTCTTCGCATGTCATACCGAGCCCAATGTCGGCGCCCTTGCGATCCGTCAGCCGGAACATCTCGTCACCCATCGTCTCCCAGCGACCGCTGCGCTTCCAGAGATCCGCGGGGTGTATCGATGGCAACAGAAACTCCTGGGCTCCGATGCCGTTCATCTCTTCGCGGGTGATTTTCTCGATCTTCTGACAGACCCGAAATCCCAGAGGGAGCAGCGAGTAGACGCCCGCCATCAGCTGACGGACGAAACCCCCGCGCACCAGGAGTTTATGGCTGACGGCTTCGGCGTCGGCCGGGTCGTCGCGCAGTGTCGGGATAAAGAGTTGCGACCAGCGCACGGACGACCTCCTCGAAGTGATGACGGGAACCTAACGGATACGCCCTGAGCACGCCCCCCGAACTGCCCGCACCGCGAGATCGGCCACTCGCGTCGGTTCGGAGTGAGACGCCGGCATCGAGGCCCCAGTGTTGGACACCAAGGTCGGCCCCGCAGAATCCAGCGTTAGAAAGGCGTGCCCCGTGCCGGAGCGGCCTCGAGAAAAGCGGACCAAATCTTCTCGTAGACGGGGCCCGGGCCACCGGCGCCGATGGATCGCCCATCGAGTGAGCGAACCGGTACCAACCCCGCACCACTCCCGGTCAGAAACACCTCGTCGGCAGCAAAGAGATCGAAACGCCCAAGACTTTGGGTTCGGGCCGGGATCTCGAGTTCCGCGGCGAGCTCGAGCACGGTCGCCCGAGTAATGCCCTCCAATGCGCCGTCGATTGCCGGTGGGGTGAGGAGATCGCCATCGCGAACCGCGAAAATATTGGCGACCGAGGTCTCGGCGATCGCGCCCGCCGCGTTGAGGAGCAAGGCTTCGTCACCGCCGCGCTGTTTCGCTTCGAGCTTCGCCATCACGTTGTTCAGATAATTGAGACTCTTCACACGTGGGTCGAGCACGTCCGCGGGCGGGCGGCGCCAACTCGAGGTCAATAAGTCGATTCCCGCCGAGCGCTTCTGCTCGGGGTAGACGGCGATCCGGTCGACGATGCAGATCAGACGCGGCTCAGGGCACTGGGTGGGATCGACACCGAGCGGGCCGTCACCGCGTGTAGCGATCAAACGCACATAAGCCTCGTCGGCGCCAAAAGCGCGCGCGGTTTCGAGAACGATTTCTCGGACAGCTGCGATCCCGCCGGGCAATTTCAGGCTGAGGAAATTCGCGGCGGTCGAGAAGCGCCGCAGGTGGGCGTCGAGCCGAAACACGCGGCGCCCGTAGACGCGTATACCCTCGAATACACCGTCTCCGTAGAGCAGGCCGTGGTCCAACACGGATATCCGCGCCTCGCTTCCATCGACCACGTTTCCTTCGATCCAGACCTTCATCGAGCCACTCCCTCGAACCGCGCGGCAACCCGTGCGGCAGCTGCCATCATGCGACGACCCATTTCGTCACAGCCGAGCGATTTCATTCGCGGCGTGGGCGCCGCCACCGCGAGTGCTGCGAGCATGCGGGGGTTCGACACGGTCGCGACGACCGGCGCGGCGACCACCGACAGACCGAGAATCCACTCATCGGAGTTCTCCGCGAAACCGCGCTCTGCCACGCGCGCCACCGCAGCGTCGAGCGCCGCTCGATCGGTGATGGTCTCTTCCGAAAATCGGGTGAGTTCATCTGCAGGGGCTTCGATGGACCCATTTCCAAACGCCAGGTAGAGCTTGCCGACGGCGGTCGCGTGAACGGGAACCGTCGAACCCACCCGTGGCGCCGCGCGCAAGAACCCCTCCCCTTCCGACTTGTCGAGCACAATGATCCGGCCCGCACGCGCCGCAACGAGAAAGACCGTTTCGCCGAGGGCTTGCGCCTCGACCTCGAGTACAGGACGGGCCGCGACCACAACGGGCTCGCGATCCAAGGCACCAACACCGAGCGCAACCAAACCGATGCCCGGCCGGTAACGCCCCCGATCGTCTTTTTCGACGAGACCGCGGCGGCTCAGCGCGGTTAACAGTCGGTGGGTGCTCGACTTGGAGAGGCCGAGCCTGTGGCCAATGGCGGTGACCCCGCAAGCGCGCGGCTCGGCGTGAAGATGGAAAAGGACGTCGACCGCTTTCTCGACCGTGCTCTGTGCTTCCATTTATGGCCTCGGCTCGGACCCCGATCGGAGGCCCGAGGACTCGGAAACTCGCTCCGTTACCGGTTCCTATTATCGGAACTTAATTCCTATTAATGGAACGGATACTATCGCGCAGCTCTCCGAACGCAAATCGCCGCACGCTGAAATCAGCCGTCGACGAGCGCCAAAACCCCGGTGTAGGTGAGTAGCTCGAGCCTCGGATCTTTGGGATCGCCGATCGGGCCCACCTCGTAAGAGCCGAACATCCCTGCGATCGGCGTTTCGGGGAAGGTGTTGTCGAGGTAGGCGGCCTCGAGCCCCGGGACTCCGAAGAACGAAGCGCCGCGCGCGCAGCAGTTGAAGTAGAGCCCGAGCGCTGGCTTCGGATCCGCCAAGCCCGCGAGCATCTGTTTGAGGTCTTCTCGCGCCGACTCGGGCTCTCGGATTGCGAACGCGATTCGGTCGCCGCGAGCGACGGACTCGGGTACTGCGAACGCACGTTCGTCGGGCGAAAAGCCGACGACGTGTCGTACCCGATAGGTACCGGGCTGCAGCGAGGCATCGCGATCGCTGGGCAAAGCCACGAGCACGAACGCCGCCGCCCGCTGCAGATCGTCTGCCAAAGCTCCGAGAGCGGCCTCGCGATACACATCGAGAGCGGGCCGGCCGTCGAGTTCGAGAATCCAATTGCCCCGGGTTCGGGTGACCGTCAGCAATTCGGTGGTCGGGCGGCACGCCTGGGTGACTCCAATTCGGACGGCACTGCCGCGCAGCACGACTCCCGCGACGGACTCGGTTTCGACCGTCGTGCCAACCCACTGCACGGGCGAATTCGAGAACGGATCGGCGGCGCCCGCCCCCACGACATGAGCGGGGCGCAAAGCGGTTTCGAAACCGCGAATGAGTGCCGAGGTGTCCAGACGCGGGTCCGGCAGAACCACGACGAGGTCTTCGCTTCGAGGCCCACCGGGGATTCGAGAGGCGATCTCGCCACCGATCTCGGATTCGTCGCCGCTGACATCCGAAATCAAGAATGGCTCGGCCTCGATGCCACTGAGCGCCATGACGCTCACCGCCGCCTGGCCTTCACTCTCGATTCCCGCGCCGAGTACGCCGTGGGCCGAGGCTCCGACAATCGCCGAGGTCCCCAGCACATCGACGGCAGCCGCCAGCAAGGGCTCGATACCCGTCGGAAAAGCCGGGGCCGCAAAAAGGATTGCGAGATCGGCACCTCCCACGCCAGCCAGAGCGGCCGTGGCCGCCTTCTCGACGGCCGCTGGGCCGTCCGGCCCCACTGAGATACCCACCCCGGCCCGGATCATTTGACCAGGGTAACCGAGCCTCGTCTTTCCCCGTCGCCCGGGCTCGGCTAGGATCAGTCAACCGCGCCGCTCAAGTCCCTCCTCGCGTCGTGTGCCCTCCAGGCCGACTCCCGATTTTGTGCGTCGTCTTCGGGAAGCGAAAATATTGATGAGACCGGCAAAGAGGCCGCAGGTGGCGGATTTTCAGCTTATAGAGACGCGTGAGGACCTCGACAGCCTCGCGCAGGAACTGTTGGGTGAAAAACTGCTCGCCTTCGACACCGAGGCCGACAGTTTCTATCACTACTTCGACAAGACCTGCCTGGTTCAGGTCGCCACGCGCAAGCAGATCTATTTGATCGACCCGCTCGCGCTCGGCGGGCCCAAGGAACTCTCGCCGCTCGCGCCGGTCTTTGCCTCGCCGGACATTTGCAAGATCTTCCACGCCGCCGAATACGATCTCTTCGTGCTCAAACGCGACTGTGGTTTCGAATTCCGCAATCTCTTCGACACGATGATCAGCGCGCAACTTCTCGGCTACCCATCCGTCGGTTTGGCCGGAATCGCGGAGCGACACTTCGGCGTCAATTTACCCAAGGAGCAGCAACGCTCCGATTGGTCGGCGAGACCGCTGTCCGCCAAGCAGCTCAGCTACGCGGCGTCCGATGTGCTCTACCTGATCGAACTCACCGCCTTGCTGAAGAAAGAGCTTGACGCACTCAAGCGTCGCAAGTGGGCCCAAGAGGAATTCGATGCGCTGTGCGGGCGCAAGTGGCCCGAGCGCGAATTCGACAAGCTCGGCTACCTGAAGATCAAAGGCGCGCGTCGGCTCCCCTCGACGAGCCTTTCGATCCTCCGCGAGCTCTACTTCGTGCGGGACAAGCGAGCTCGAGAGCTCGACCGCCCGGCCTTCAAGGTGCTCGGCAATCGCACGCTGCTCGAGATCGCCGAGCGCCAGCCCCGCAAACAAGCCGACCTCCGGGAGATCAAGGGAATCACCGACCTCATTCAACGAAGAATGGGACGGGAATTGATGACGGCCGTCCGCGATGGCAAGAAAACCGAACACGGACCGATACCGAAGCTGCCGAGTAATAGCCGCAGCAGGAGACTCGACCGACAGGGTGAGCGCCGCCTGACCGCCCTCAAGGAGTGGCGCGCGGGAAAAGCGACGGCGTTGGATATCGATCCGGGCGTACTGTGTCCCAACGCGACGCTCGAAGCGATCGCCTGGCGGGATCCGAAGTCAAAAAACGATCTTCAAGAGGTGACGGAGTTGAAGGGGTGGTTCATTCGAGAGTTCGGAGCCGAAGTCACGAAGGTGAAACAGGACGCCACCTCTTCGCAGAAAGAGTCCTGAGCCGACGCCGGAAGATCAGTCGACCGCGCGGCTGAGTGTTTCAATGTTTGTCCGCGTGTTTCGACTTCAGCCCTACCCCAAAAACGGCGGCACCCTCGAGATCTCGATCGCGCTCACACTGATGCTGGTCGTCAGTTGCGCACATTCGGAACGTGACGAGCAGGGATCCCGAATCCATACCGATGACTCGCCGAGTTCCGTCGAACGCTACTGCTCGTGGTATGGAGACGCTCGCGACGCCGTACTCTATTTCGGCACGTCGGCGTTCTGGTCCGCAATGCGCTCGCACGGCAACGACCCGATGGCGGATCTGCTCGAGGAGGGGCCGGTCGCCATCGGCCGCTTCGATCTGCGTCGGGAGCGGATGCTCGAGCCACTGGAAGTGGGCACCGCCGGCAATCGATCTGGAGTCTGGGACGTTCTCGCTCATCCAAACGGACGGATCTACTTCACGACCTTCTACGAATCTGCCGGCTACGTGGACGCGCAGAGCGGCCAGTTCGTCCGCCTCCCCGACCTCGGCATTGGCCTCAACGAACTCGCGCTCGGACCCGACGGTGGCCTGCTCGCCTCCCGTTACGGCAGTGCTTTCGGGAACAATGGTGACGGCAGCATCGTGTCCTTCGACGCCGACGGAACGCTACTTGCGGATTTCCCGCTTCGAGCCCCTGACGGATACCGGGTCGCGCCGAAGACGGTCGCCTTTGACCCGGTACGCGGTGACATCTGGGCCACGACCGACCTACTCCCGATCGATCCTACAGACCCGCAGCGCCATGACACCTACGTGTTGAGCGAACGGGGAGAAGAGCTGCTGCGGATATCCGAACCCGAAATCCAGTTCGTCGCGTTCGCTGCGGACGGAACGGGCTATCGCGCAGAGGTCGAGGGTCGCCACCTGTGGTTACGGGTCAGCGAACCGGGAGAGGGCGCGAAAGGCGGCCGGCGGATCCTCTTGGATGGCGCCTTTTCCACGGCTTTGGATTTCGCTCAGGATATCGAGTTGAGCGAGGACGGAAGGGTGATCGTTTCGCGTTGGAGTGGCTGGGTCCACATCGTCGACCCGCCAAGCGAGGTTCGCTCGACCCGGCTTCCCCGGCTCGCAGACGACGGCCTCTACTACAGCGCGTTCGCCCAAGGCGACCGAATCTGCGCAACCTACTGCTCGAACATCAGCGTCGTCTGCCGCGATATCCCCACGGCGCCTGACTCGCGTTAGCGAGATGGCCGAAGTCGCGGCAGATCTGCTGGCTCGCGAGCCAGCACGGGACCGAGTCGGCCTCGTCGCCGCAAGCGAGCCCGCAGGATTCGCGCGAGAGCCAGCGCGTGAATTCCCGCTCCCCGGGTATGCCGCGACCGATCGGAAAATGCGGGGTAAGATGAGTGGGTGTTTGAAAAGCGACGCAAGAGAGTGCGCGACGCCATGGGTCCCGACGCGGTCGCGATTTTTGAAGGCGCGAGCTTGGCTACGCGCTCCCGGGACACCGAGTATCCGTTTCGCCAGGACAGCGACTTCTGGTATCTGACGGGCTTCGACCATCCGAACGCGATTGCCGTACTGAGAACCGATGGCGGACCCGAGTACACCCTGTACGTCGAGCCCCGGAACCGCGAAATGGAGATCTGGACCGGTCATCGACCGGGCGTCGAAGGCGCGCGTGAAGTTTACGGGGCCGACGAAGCCTTTTCTCAATCGGAGTTCATCACCCAACTTCCGGCGCTCATCCGACGAACCAAGCAAATCTACCACGTACTCGGGCGCAACCCGGCGATCGATTCCGCGATCACGAACACCCTCGAGGGAATGCGCCTGCGCTCGCGAAGCGAAGCCGCTCCCGCGGACGCAATCGCAGACCCCCGTTCGATCGTTCACGAGATGCGCATGTTCAAAGAACCCGCCGAACTCGACATCATGCGTCGTGCCTCGGCGATCAGCCGCGAAGCTCACGAGGCGGGTGCCAAGTTCGCGAAGAGCGGCGCCTACGAATACGAAATCGAAGCGGCCATCGAGTACACGTTCCGACGTCTAGGAGCGCGAGGGCCCGCTTATACCACCATCGTCGGAGGCGGAAGAAACGCGACGATTCTGCATTACGTGACGAACAGCGAGAAACTCCGGGATCAAGAGATGGTGCTCGTCGACGCGGGCTGCGAACTAGAAGGGTACGCGTCGGACGTGACCCGCACCTATCCCATCGGCGGACGGTACACTGCCGCGGGCCGCGCGATTTACGACGTTGTCCTGACCGCGCACCGCGCAGGGATCGACCAATGCGCGCCTGGCAAAACCCTCGTGGACGTGCACGCGGCCTCGGTTCGCGCCATCGTAGAAGGCCTCGTTGATCTGAAACTCCTCTCGGGCGACGTCGATGACCTGATTGAAAAAGAGACCTATCGCCGTTTCTACATGCACAAGACGAGCCACTGGCTCGGCCTCGACGTTCACGACGTCGGCCATTATGGATCGAATGGCACTCACCGACCCCTCGAACCGGGCATGGTCTTCACCGTCGAGCCCGGAATCTACGTGGCTGCTGACGACGAGGACGCAAGCGCGGAATTTTGCGGCATCGGCGTGCGCATCGAAGACGATCTCGCAATCACCGAAGACGGCTGCGAGAACCTGACGGAATCCATCGCGACAGATCCGGCAGAAGTAGAGGCGCTCGTCACAGCTCGCTGAACCCGAAAATCATCGACAAAACCCCGAAGAATCCGATTCAGAGGGCGGGAGCGCTATGGCTGACATCGAATCCTTATTGAAAGAGAAGCGCACGTTCAAACCGAACCCCGAGTTCGCCAAGAACGCCAACTGGAACAAGCGAACCGTCGCCGAACTCCGCAAGCTTGGAGCAAAGAGCCCGGAAAAATTCTGGGCAAAGATGGCGAAAGAGAACGTCAGCTGGTTCACCCCCTGGAAGAAGGTTCTGCAGTGGAAGCCCCCTGCTGCAAAATGGTTCGTGGGTGGCAAGTTGAACGTCTCCTACAACTGCCTCGATCGACACCTGGTCGGCGAGAACGCCTGGCGGCGAAACAAGGCCGCGATCATCTGGGAGGGGGAGCCCGGCGACACGAGAGTGCTCACATTCGGTGCGTTGCATCGCGAGGTGTGCCGGTTCTCGAACGCCCTCAAGGGGCTTGGCGTAAAGAAGGGCGACCGCGTTGCGATCTACATGCCAATGATTCCCGAGCTCGCAATCGCGATCCTCGCCTGCACCCGAATCGGCGCGGTTCACAGCGTGGTGTTCGGAGGCTTCTCGGCCGAGGCACTTCGCGATCGCATCGAGGATGCGGGCGCAAACGTCGTCGTGACTGCAGACGGCGGCTACCGGAAGGGATCACCTCACGCGCTGAAACCAGCCGTAGACGAAGCCGTCGAGGGTATCGACTCGGTAAAGCACGTCGTCGTCGTCCGGCGAACCGGCGAGAAAGTCAGATGGAAGTCTGGGCGCGATCACTGGTGGCACGAAATCATGGAGGATGCGAGCCCGAAATGTGCTCCGGCGAAGCTAGACGCCGAGCACCCTCTCTTCATTCTCTATACGAGTGGAACGACGGGAAAGCCCAAGGGGATTCTCCATACCACCGGCGGCTACCTCACCCATGTCACCACAACCGCCAAGGCGATCTTCGATCTGAACGACACCGACACGTATTGGTGCACGGCCGACATCGGTTGGGTGACGGGGCACTCCTACGTGATCTACGGAATCCTTGCCAACGGTGTGACGACCCTGATGTACGAAGGCGTCCCGACCCATCCGGGACCGGACCGATTTTGGGACATCATCGAACGCCATCAGGTGACCGTCTTCTACACCGCGCCAACGGCAATCCGAACCTTCATCAAATTGGGTGACGAGCACCCCAAGAAACACGATCTGTCATCGCTGCGCGTGCTCGGCAGTGTCGGCGAGCCCATCAATCCCGAGGCCTGGATGTGGTACCACCGCGTGATCGGTGGTCGCCGCTGCCCGATCGTCGATACTTGGTGGCAAACCGAGACGGGCGGAATCATGATCACACCGCTGCCCGGCGCGACCGAAACCAAGCCGGGTTCTGCGACCCTTCCCTTTCCGGGGATCGACGCCGAGGTATTCACCAAAGACGGCGATCCCGCGAATCCGCCGGACGGCGGTTTCCTCGTCATCAAAAAGCCCTGGCCGGGAATGCTTCGTGGCATCTGGGGCGACCCGAAGCGCTTCAAGGAAACTTATTGGAGCAAGTTCAAGAACGTCTACTTGGCGGGCGATGGCGCTCACCGGGATCACAAGGGTTATTTCTGGATCATGGGGCGGATCGACGACGTGATGAACATCTCTGGGCATCGGATTGGGACCATGGAGGTGGAGAGCGCCCTCGTCTCGCACGCCAAGGTCGCCGAGTCAGCGGTTGTTGGTCGACCGGATGCCATCACCGGCACAGCGATCGTCGCGTTCGTGACTCCCAAGGGGGGAGTGACTTCCGATGACAAGCTCGTGAAGGAGCTGCGAGATCACGTCGCAAAGCAGATCGGCCCGATCGCAAAACCCGCGGACATCCGCTTCACCGATGCATTGCCCAAGACCCGCTCGGGCAAGATCATGCGGCGACTGCTGCGCGACATCGCCTGCGGCAAGGAAACCGTCGGCGACACCACGACACTCGAGGATTTCAGCGTAATCGCACAGCTGCGCGAGAGCGACGAGGGTTAGGGGAGAGCGAGCTCGACGCCAGGCTGCGAATTCCAGAACGCCTTACCCACCGCACAGGCCGATCATGGGACGAAAGGATCTCCTGGCTATTCCTCGAGCCCAGGCGGGTTGCTGCCGCGACGACCCTCGTGCCAGTGGCCATCGGCGCCCCGGCTGACCGAAGCAACGCCGCCGAGTTCCAGATCCACCGACAAAGGTGCGTCCAAGAGCCGCTCACCGATCGTTCTGATCACGCCTTTGTGGCTGACGAGGAGCACACACGTGGCGCCGCTCGCGAGCAGTGCATCGACCCCGCGCCCCACACGGGAGCGAAACGCGTCGCGGAGTTCGCCACCGGGATACTCGAAGTTCGCCGCGCCCGCCTGCCAATCCTGGTACAGCGCCGGATTCGATTCCTCGATTTCCTCGGCCGTCATCCCTTCCCAGTGGCCGAAGTGAACTTCGCGGAAGTCGGAATAAAGCCGAACGGGTGCGCCACGGGAAACGATCACTGCGCCCTCCCAGGCGCGCCGCAGGGGGCTCGCAGCGACGAGATCAAAAACCTCGTTGCCCATCTTTCGCGCGGTTTCGCGAAGCTGAGCCCGACCCTCATCGTTGAGTCGGACGTCCGCGCTTCCGTGAAAGCGGATGCTCGATTGCCCCTCGGTTTCTCCATGGCGAACCATCACGATCCGACGCAGCGAAGACATGTGCTCTCCTCGATTCAGGCGGGCTGAGGATCGGCGAGACGCGCGGCGGCGTCAATACGCGGGTGCGTCTGATAGACTGCGACCACTCATCACACCGGTGCCAATGGGGGGAATGTGACGGGGAGAGGGTGGCTCGGAGTCTTGCTAACGGCCCTGCTGCTAGGCGGCGGAGCGCTCGTCTGGACTCGTTTCGAGGGAAAAGCGCCAAGCGTGGAGGGTCCCGCGTCTCTCTTGATCGGGAGCAGCGGCAGTGTGGCCTTTCAGATCGGTGATCTCGGATCCGGCCTACGGGAGATCCGGATCAGCGTGCGACAAGCGGACAGCGAGTCCTTCCTATTCGAACGTAGCTTTCCAGGAGATCTGAGAACCGGCGGCCACGCGCCGGGCGTTCCCGAACGGTTCGAGATCGAAATCGACTCGAAGGCCCTCGGGCTCGTTCACGGCGACGCAAGCCTGATGGTGGCGGTGCGCGACTGGTCGTGGCGCAACAGCTTCCGCGGGAACGAGACCGCGCTCGAGATCCCATTGAAAATCGACCTCAAAAAGCCTCGCGTACAGGTCGCGAGCGGCCTCACCTACGTGTCCCGCGGTGGCTCTGGGTCCGTGAGCTACTCGGTCAACGAAGAGACGATGCGCGATGGCGTGATGGTTGGCGCGAAATTCTACCGCGGCTTTCCGGCGCCGGGTGGGGACCCGGCATCGGGGCGCCGTTTCGCGCTCTTTGCGATTCCCACGGATTCGCCGCGGAACCCGAAGATCGTCGTCATCGCGGAAGATCGGGCGGGAAATATCGCGAACACGAGCTGGCCAGTCGAGTTCAAGGAGCGCGTCCTGCCGAATGCAAACATCACGCTCCCGAATCGATTCCTGGAAACAAAGGTACGCGACCTCGCGGACGCCACGGGAATTCCCCAGGACGATCTACCTCGTGCATTCGATCAAATCAACACAGAGCTGCGCGCTGCCAACGAGGCGAAAATTCGAGAACTCATCGCAAGCCCTTCGCAGTCGAAGTTGTGGAATGGAGCATTCACCCAGCTCAAAAACTCCAAGGTGACGAGCAGGTTTGCGGAACAGCGCTCCTATTTCGTCGATGGGAAAAAGATCTCCAACGCGACGCATTATGGTTACGACCTCGCTTCGACCTCGGGCGCACCCATCCAGGCAGCAAATTCAGGGGTCGTTGTGTTTGAGGGCGACATCGGCATCTACGGAAACGCCGTAATCATCGATCACGGAATGAATCTCTTCTCCCTCTACGCGCACCTCTCTTCGATTGGCGTTTCGGCAGGCGACCGTGTGAAGAAGAACGACACCCTGGGGCTTTCGGGTGCAACGGGTCTCGCGGGTGGCGATCACCTCCACTTCGCGATTCTCCTCGGAGGCACCTACGTCGAACCCCTCGAATGGTGGGATCCCCTATGGGTAAAGACGCACATCGACGTGCACCTCGCGACGCCGAACCGCTAGGCATCCAACGCGGATCCGTGCGCGTGCAGGCGGCACCTACGTGAAGAGCACGCGCCAACGGCTACTCGACTGGTATCGCGCCAACAAGCGCGCAATGCCATGGCGGGAGACTCGCGACCCCTACGCGATCTGGATTTCCGAAGCGATGCTCCAGCAAACGCGCGTCGAAACCGTAATCCCTTACTGGAAAAATTTTCTCGCCCTGTTTCCCGATGTGCACGCGCTCGCGACCGCCGATTCCGACGATGTACTCGGAGCGTGGGCGGGCCTCGGCTACTACTCGCGCGCGCGCAACCTGCAGGCAGCGGCGCGCCTGATCGACGAGAACTACGGCGGAAAAGTTCCAGACAACGCAGAGTCATTGCTGTCACTCCCCGGAATTGGTCGATACACGGCAGGAGCCGTGGCGTCGATTGCCTTCGATCGACCGGAGCCGGTTCTCGACGGAAACGTCAAACGGGTGCTCACGCGCTTGCTTGGAATCCGAGAGGACATCGGTCGGCCTGCGGTCGTCGAACGACTCTGGAAAGAAGCGGGAATTCTGGTCCAGGGGCCGCATCCGGGCGATCTCAATCAGGCGTTGATGGAACTGGGCGCGACGCTCTGCACGCCGCGCTCGCCGCGCTGCGAAAGCTGCCCGGTATCTCAATCTTGTGACGCACGGAATGAAGGCGATGCCGAATCGCTTCCCATCAAAATGCGCAAAAAACCGGCGCGAATCGTAGAGGCCGTCGCAGCGCTCGTGATTCGGCGCGGCAAGGCGCTCGCAGTGCGCCGCCCTTCTCGTGGCCTGCTCGCGGGTCTGTGGGATTTACCCGGCGGCGACCTCTCGGCTGGAGAAGCTCCGCGCACGGGTCTCACGCGCACGTTGCGAGAACGCGCGGGCCTCGAGATCACCCGCGCGTCCGCGGTCGGCGCCATCCAACACGTTTTCACGCACCGAAAATTGACACTCCACATCTATCGAGCCACTACGTCGACGGATCGGATCCGGCTCGATGGTTTTGCGGGCCATAAATGGATTTCTCCTCGCGCGTTCCACTCCCTGCCGCATGCCACCCTGACCGCCAAAGCCCTCGACGTGGTCCTTTCTCCGAGAGACCGGGCGGCGAATTGACAGCCCCACGGCAGAGGTCGAAGCTACCTGGACGGGCTGCAGGGAGTGGGTAGATGGGACTACCGATCGCCGACCATTGGTTCGAACGCAAGCGCATCGATGATGAGATCACACTGCTCTGGGAACCCCATGTCGACCCGCTTGTGCGTTGCAACATCTGGCACATGCGCGGGCGTGATCGCGACGCGATGATCGACTCGGGCCTTGGAATTGCATCGCTTACGGCTGCTGCCAAAGACCTGCTTCAAAAAGAAGTCATCGCGGTAGCGACCCACATCCACTACGACCACGTCGGTGGGCTTCACGAGTTCGAGAATCGGGTGATGCACCGAATCGAGGCCCCCAAGATGGCCAACTTCGACGAGGCGGGTGGCCTCTACGCGAGTGACATGGGAGTGATCGCCGATGGTCTGCGAAGCGCGGGGTACGACGTGCCCGAGACATTGGTGACCGCGGTACCCGAAGGATTCGACCCCGCCGAGTATCGCGTCACGCCCACTTCGGTAACCCGCACCGTGGACGAGGGCGACATCATCGATCTCGGCGATCGGCACTTCGAGGTCCTGCACCTGCCCGGCCACTCACCCGGCAGCATCGGGCTCTTCGAAGCGGCAACCGAGACGCTCTTTTCGGGAGACGCAATCTACGACGGCCCGCTGCTAGACGAGCTTCCCGAAAGCAATATCCAGGACTACGTGCGCACGATGAAGCGATTGCGCGAGCTTCCCGTCCGGGTGGTCCACGCGGGTCACGATCCGAGCTTTGGAGGCGAGCGGTTGCGCGAACTCGCCGGTGCCTACTTGACGCGACGCGACTGCTATCCTCCGGGGCCATGAGCAGCAGCTTCGGGCAGATCTTTCGAATCTCCACGTTTGGCGAGAGCCACGGGGGGGCGGTGGGCGTGGTGGTGGATGGATGTCCGCCGCGGCTACCGATTTCGCTGGAGGAAATCCAGGCAGATCTCGATCGGCGGCGGCCTGGGCAGAGCCGAATCACCACGCCGCGCCAGGAGGCCGATCAGGCTGAAATCGTCTCTGGGGTGTTCGAAGGGCAGACGCTGGGCACGCCGATTGCCATCGTCGTTCGCAACCAAGACGCGCGGCCTGCCGCCTACGAACATATGAAAGATCTCTACCGCCCTTCTCACGCCGATTACACGACCGAGGCCAAATACGGTATCCGCAACTGGCAGGGCGGCGGCCGAGCGAGCGCGCGGGAGACCGTCGGACGGGTGGCTGCAGGCGCAATCGCCCGCAAGCTCATCCGCACTACGGCGGGTATCGAGGTGCTGGCCTGGGTGCGCCGCATCCACGAAGTCGAGGCCAAGATCGACCCGGCAGACGTGACGCTGGAGGGAATCGAATCGAACCTCGTGCGCTGCCCAGACCCCGCGGCCGCTGCTGAAATGATCGACCGGATCGACGCAGCGCGCACCAGGGGTGATTCGCTCGGCGGTGTGGTCGAATGCGTCGCACGCGGCGTTCCAGCGGGATTGGGCGCACCCGTCTTCGATAAACTCGAGGCCGAATTGGCAAGCGCGCTGATGTCGCTGCCCGCGTCGAAGGGCTTCGAGGTCGGGAGCGGCTTCGAGGGTACTCGCATGACGGGGATCGAACACAATGACCCCTTCGTACCCGGAAAAGACGGCAGGCCTCACACGGAATCCAATCGCTCCGGTGGAATCCAGGGTGGTATCAGCAACGGAGAACCGATCGTCGTGCGCGTCGCCTTCAAACCGACGGCGACGATCTCGCAGGCGCAGCAAACCGTGACGAGAGACGGCAAGGCAACGACGCTCGAAGCCCAGGGACGTCACGATCCGTGTGTTTTGCCGCGCGCCGTCCCGATCGTCGAAGCGATGGTCTGCCTCGTACTCGCAGACCACTGGTTGCGCCAACGCACCGTTGACGCTCTATAGGTCGAAGCGCCGAAATCCAGCGGAGCGGTTCACGGAAGCAGCACCAAGCCCGCCACGACCGCAACTGCGGCCACGAGCACGGCGAGGCTCGCGAGAATCGCGTGCGCATTTACCGGGCGACCGATGCGCCTTTCCAGGCGCGTCCCGAGAACGGCAACCGCGACGAACAGCGCAGCTGCGAGAGTCCCGAGCCAGGCGTGGAATGTCGTGAACGGCTCCCAACCCCGTAGCCATAAAACGGATATCGGGCCGGCGAGAAAACCCACGCAAATGAGCACGACCGCAGGTTTCGCGACGCGCAGATGGGTGCGAAGCAAGCCCGGTGTAACCGGCTCTCGTCCGAATCGAGCGCGTCGCAATCGCAGGCCAGCTTTCAGTGCGAGCGCCACAAATCCAAGGCTCGCGACCATCCACAAGGGGTGCACGTAGGCGTAGAGCTTGAGCAGCGGGTCGCGCGTGACGGGGTCCAGTCACTCCACCTTGTGTACTGCGCCTGCTGGTAAATCGGCCAGTAGCCGATCCAGGGCGCGCTGAACGTAGTCCACATCTCGAGACTCGAGCGTGAGAAGCACCTGATAAGACGCCTCGCGCAGCTTCGGATACGAACCCAACACCAGATTCGGAAACGCCTCCAGCAGGGCGTTGAGGATTTCAACAATATCACTCTCACTGTCCTTGACGTACACCTGTTTGAGTATGTAGGGGATGCCGCTGAAGCGGTCGCTCGCCGCCTCGAACTTCTTGCGGAGCGCCTCTGGAATACCCGGAAAGATGTAGACATTGTCGACGACGACCAGTGAAAACCACTTGTCGCCGGAATCGATCAGCATCGCGCCCGCTGGAACCTTCGCCATCTTGAGCTGGCCCTCGTTCAAATCCTTCCCGACCGCCAAGCGGATTTTCTCTTCGAGGCTCTTGTCGATTTCGACCGGGCGCCCGAAGGCAGCTGCCACACCTTCGATCGTGAGATCGTCGTGTGTCGGGCCGATCCCACCCGAAGTGAAGACATAGTCGTAGCGCTCACTCATCTCCTTGACTTCGGACGCAATGGTCTCGATCACATCCGGAATCGTGACGATGCGCTCGACATCAACTCCTAGCTCCCGCAGCCGCTCGCAGAGATAGGGCGAGTTCACGTCGACGACCTTGCCGGAGAGAATTTCGTTTCCGATGACGAGAATGCCGGCGGTAGGCATGACTGGGCAAATGTATCGAAGGCGGAGGGCGTGGCCAAATGACGCGACCCATGAAATTCAGCCGATATCCGCCGCTCACGGCGTTTTGACCCGCGACAGCGGTCGCGTATGATCCGCCGCTAGCGCGTGTCTGAGCGGTGCGCGCGCCGCGTGAACCGACGCTGCAATCAGCGAGCCGGCAGAGAGCGAGAGGCGATGGCAGACGATCCCCATTTCGAGACCCGAGCCATCCACGTCGGGCAAGACGCTGACGAAGCCACGGGCTCGACGATCGTGCCCATCTATCAGACGGCGACGTTCACCCAAGACGCAATCGGCACCAACCGCGGCTACGAGTACTCGCGCATCAGCAACCCGACGCGCGACGCTCTCGAAGCCGCCCTGGCGTCACTCGAAGGCGGCCGCTTCGGCCTCGCTTACGGATCGGGGATGGCGGCGATCCACGGCGTGATGCAGTTGCTGTCCGCGGGAGATCACGTAGTCGTCTGCGACGATCTCTACGGGGGAAGCTACCGCCTGTTCACGAAGGTGATGACCGGCTTCGGGGTTCGCTTCTCGTTCGTCGATGCCACTGTTCTCGCTGAAATCGAGAGCGCCATCGACTCCGAGACGAAGATGCTCTGGATCGAGAGTCCCACGAATCCAATGTTGCGCATGATCGACATTACGGCTTGTGCTGAAATCGCACGCCGTAAAGGCTTGACACTCGTGGTAGACAACACCTTTGCGAGTCCCTATCTGCAAAATCCTCTCGAACTTGGCGCGCACGTGGTCGCGCACTCCACCACGAAATATATTGGTGGGCATTCTGATGTGATCGGCGGAGCATTGGTGGTCGATGACGAAGAGATTGCGACGCGACTTCGATTCACCCGGAATGCGAGCGGAGGCGTCCCGGGCCCCTGGGATGCCTGGCTCACGCTCCGTGGTGTCAGAACACTCGCACTACGGATGCGCCAGCACGAGGTAAACGCGAAACAGGTGGCGGAATTCCTGCGCGAACGACCAGAGGTGCAGCGCGTCCACTATCCGGGCTTCGCCGATCACCCGGGCCACGAACTCGCAAAGCGCCAGATGCGCGGGTTCGGAGGGATGGTGACGGTCGACCTGGTCGGCGGCGAGCCTGCCGCGAAAGCCTTCGCGGAAGGCACCCGGTACTTTTCGCTCGGCGAGAGCCTTGGCGGTGTGGAATCACTGATCGGCTACCCGTGGACGATGAGCCATGGGGCCTTCGCGCCCGAAGTAAAACGCAGCAAGGGGATCACCGAAGCAACCGTTCGACTTTCCGTCGGCATTGAACATGCCGACGATCTTTGCGCAGATCTCGAGCAGGCACTGGGGCGCGCGGCGAGCGCTCGGTGAAACGCGCAATCCTGCTCGTCGACCACGGCAGCCGCCGCGACGAAGCCAACGCGCTGCTCGACGCTGTCGCGGAACAGGTCCGCAAGCGCACACCCGAATCGATCGTCGAAGTCGCACATCTGGAAATCACAGAGCCCAATATCGCCGAAGGGATCGACACCTGCGTGGGAAAGGGCGCAACCCAGATCGTCGTGCATCCCTTTTTTCTCGGGCCCGGCCGCCACACCTCCGAAGACATCCCTGAGCAGGTCGGGCGTGCATCGAGTCGGCACCCGAACATTCAGATCCGAATCAGCGAACCCCTCGGAGGTCACGACGCGCTCATCGACGTGATTCTCGACCGGGTGAGCGACGCCGAACGCTAAGCGGCATTCTCTTCACCGTGCCGCGACCTCTCTCTTCCTCATCGATGGGCGCCATCTGGTTCTTCAGCCTCGGCGGGCTGGGCGTATTTTTCCCCTACTACGGTCTCTATCTTCATGAAAACGCGGGCCTCGATCCCACCCAAGTCGGCATCGTCTACGCCGTTTTGCCAACCGTTGGGTTGCTCGCGCAACCCTTCTGGGGCCAGTTCGCAGATCGAACGGGATCGCGATCGCGGATTCTCACGCTCCTGGCCGCGGGCACAGCGATCGGCTACGCGGCGCTCTTCTTCTGGAAGGGATTCGTTTGGCTGTTGTTCGGTACGGCCATACTCGCGTGTTTTTCGGTTGCGCTGATCCCGGCCAGCGTCGCAGTCACACTCGCACTCACGCGCGATTCCAACCGCCACGCGTTCGGCCTGACGAGAGTTTGGGGGACGATCGGATTTTTGGCCCTGGTCGTTCTCTTCCCGCCGGTACTCCACGGCTGGCAATCGCTGCGCGGCCTCGTCGCGCACGAGGGAGGGCCGTCGGAACCGGGGCTCGAAATCATGTTCCTCGGGGCGGGGCTGATGGTTTTGATCTGCGCTCTGATCGCGCGGAAACTCCCGCAGACCGACGCGCTCGCGGTGCGTGCGCCGCGCGGCGACTGGCGCCGATTGATGCGCCACCGACCCTTCGTGCGCCTACTCATCTTCGCACTGCTCGCGTACTTCTTCCTGCGGGGCCCAATGGGATTGTTTCCGCTCTTCGTGCGCGCGCACGGCGGGAGCCTGGACTCGGTGAGCAGGATGTGGATTCCGATGTTGATTGTCGAAATCCCCGTGATCGCGCTGCTCGGAGAGACAGTCGCACGCATTGGAGCGCGGGGACTGCTCGCAACCGGGGTGATCGCGGGCGGCCTGAGGTGGCTGATTTGCGGTTTGAGTTCGGACCTCGGCTGGATCTTCGCCGCCCAGATCCTCCACGGCATCACCGTCGCAGGCCTACTGCTGGGTACCCCGCTCTACGTCGAGGCGATAGTTCCCGAGCGCCTGCGTTCGACCGGCCAGGCCCTGCTCGCAATGGTCGGCGTGGGCATCGGCGGAATCTGCTCGTATCTCGGCGCAGGATGGTTGTTCACGAACGCGGGACCTGACGCCCCCTACCTCGTGGGCGGAATTGGCGCGCTGCTCCTCGGTTGTACGATCCCTCTACTCATTCCACCCGCCGTCCGCATCACAGCCGTCGACGGCGAACAACCACCACCCTCGAACCCGTAGGTTCATCCGCAAGAAGAGACCCAGAGACCTCGGCGCCGAAAGCGAATCCGAAGGATTCGCCAACAAGACGAGACCGTCAGGTCTCGACGCCGAAAGCGAATCCGAAGGATTCGCCAACTAGCCGCTGCCCTTGCGGGCGCTTTGACGGATGTAGCGGCGACTCATCGGCGAGGCGTCGTGCTTCGGCACGATGCAGTCGATGATCACGAAACCCTCGGTGGCATGTGCGTCGCGTAGTGCAACCTTGAGTTCGGTCGGAGTCGTCACGCGCATGCCAACGCCACCCCAGCACTCCGCGAGTTTGGCGAACGGCCAGGGGGGCAGATCGAGCAGCTCCTGCTTCGGCGTTACCGGGCGGAAGATCCCCCAGCCCGCGTTGTTGACGAGGACCACGATCGGCGAAAGACCGAGGCGCGGCGCGTGGGAGATCTCCGAACCGGTCATCTGGAAGCCGCCGTCTCCGCAGAGGACCAGCGGCCGGCGGCCGGTTCCAATTTGGACTCCGAGCGCCGCGGGGATCCCAAATCCCATCGATGCGTAATAACCCTGTGCGTAGTAGAGGCCGCCTTTTCGCGGCGAGACCTCTAGGCCGCCAAAGAGCATGTCACCGGATTCCGCAAAGACATCGTAACCAACGTGCTCGGCGAGAAAATCATCAACCTCGACGAGCATGTCGTTGATGGAGAGCTTCTTTTTTGCACTCCGGTCACCGCGCTTTAGATTGTCGTAGTAGACGATCTTCTCGCGGCGCCGGGGAAGGCGCTCCTTGACGAGCCCATCGACGAAATCTTTCAACATCACGTCGGTGTAACTATGAAAAGACACGTTCACGCGCTGATCGGTCGCCCAGACCGATCGGTCTCGTCGTACCTGTGGCTTGGTGGCGCCGAGATTCAGGTCCGTAAGCTGTGTCCCAAGCGCGAGTACGAGGTCCGCTTCGCGCACGCGTTTGTTGATCTCCCGCGCGCTGAAGGTGCCTACGTGAATCCCCATATGCTGCGGGTGATCCATCGGGAAAACACCCTTGGCGAGAATCGTGGTCACAACGGGTGCGCCAAGTTTCTCGGCGAGTTTCTGGAAGGAGCGCTCGGCGCGTTCCCGATACAACTCCACGCCGCCGATCAGGATCGGATTCTTCGCGGCCCGAATGAGTTCGGCGACATCCGCGATCGACTCCTTCAGTTTTCGGGCGTCCGATTTTCGCGCCTGGAAGCGGCCGTCCCACTCCACGATGTGCTTCGGCACGGGAATCGGCAGATCCACGAGATCGCGGTGGATTTCAAGGTAGCCGGGCCGACTCTCCGCCCAGATTGCGCCAACGAGCTCGTGGATCTCTTCCGCGGCGCGCTCAGGATGCTTCAGGATCTTTGCCGAGCAGGTGACTTCCGCGAAGATTCGACATTGCGCCTCGATGTCCTTCACCTGGTGGTGAACGGCCGCGATGCTCGATTCTTCAGCACCGGGGCCACCGGAGACGACGAGCAGCGGAACCTTCTCCGCGTAGGCGCCCGCAACCGGGTTCACGACGTTGTGGCCACCCGCCCCATAGGTGACGCAGACCACGCCCAGCCTTCGGGTGCTGCGTGCGTAGCCGTCCGCCGCAAATCCGACTGCCGGTTCGTGGGAAAAGGTGACGACTTCTAGATCCCGCGCGCGGCCAAAGCGGTGGAAGAGCCCGAGAACAAGGTCACCCGGAAGGCCGAATATGTGCCGAACGCCGGCGCGGCGCAGGTAGGCGACCAGAAAATCGCCCAGCTCCATTCGTGAGCGCATTCCTGATCGATTCTTCGCGCGTGACGTGGCCATCGGATTCGGACCGAACACTAGCATGACAATCGGCCTAATCGGGCCACGCAGGCTGCTAGTATGCGCCGGCGATTGGAGATTCGATTGAGTACGGTTCGGCGTTTTCGCGGGTTGCAGGGGCTCTTTACGGGCATCAATCCGCGTACGATCTACCTGTACTCCATCGTCATCGGATTGCTCTCCGGGCTCGGCGCGATCGTCTTCAACGAACTCCTTCACGCGGCCATCGACCTCACGATGGGAACCTGGGCGCGCCTCCCCATACCGCCGCTCCAAGGAGAGGCGTCCCATTCCACGACACCCGTCGGACCCACACGCCGCTGGCTGCTGCTGTTGCTGCCGGTCGCGGGCGGTTTGATTTCGGGCTTGCTCGTCAAGACCTTCGCGCCCGAAGCAGAAGGAACCGGGACCGACGGCTATATCGATGCATTCCACAACAAGGCCGGGTCCATGCGTCGTCGCGTGCCCTGGGTGAAGTCACTGGCCACGCTTGCGACGATTTCGTCCGGGGGCAGCGCCGGAAAGGAAGGGCCCATCGCACAGATCGGCGCGGGAATCGGATCGGCCGTTGGGCGCTACCTGAAGATGGGAGCACGCGCGCGCCGCACGATGATGGTGGCAGGGGCAGCAGGGGGGCTCGGTGCAATTTTTCGAGCGCCGCTCGGAGGTGCACTCACGGCTGTCGAGGTGCTCTACAAGGAAGATCTCGAGACCGACGCGCTCCTGCCTGCGATTCTCTCGTCCGTCACCGCCTATACGCTGTTTTGTTCTGTCAACGGATTCGAGCACGTCTTCTCATACGAAGGCGATCCCTTCCAATCGCCCATTCAACTACTCTTCTACGCCATACTGGGCCTCGCGTGCTCGGGAGGCGGCTTCCTCTTCGTAAACTTCCTGCATGGTTCGAAGCGCGTCTTCTTCGATCGATTACCGATCAACAAGTACCTCATTCCGCCGATCGGTGGCCTTCTGGTTGGGATCGTGGGCTTCGCGTATCCGCAGGCAATGGGCCAGGGCTTCGGCTATTTGCAGCAGCTGATCCTGGGGCAATCCATCGGTGGAATCAAAGCCACCGTCGGATTTCTCGGAGCGCTGGCCCTGCTGAAAATCGTCACTACCTCGTTCACCATTTCGTCAGGCGGTTCCGGCGGCGTCTTTGCCCCCAGTCTGTTCATCGGCGCCATGCTGGGCGGATGCGTTGGAACGCTCAGCCACCAACTCTTCCCCGAACTCGTTCCCGACATAACGCCCTTCGTCGTCGTAGGCATGGGGGCGTTCTTCGCCGGAGTGGCCAACGCGCCAATTGCGTCGCTGATGATGGTTTGCGAGCTGACCGGTGCATACGAGTTACTGCCCCCGTTGATGGTGGTTGCGCTCGTCGCACTCGTGACGTCTCGACGTTGGTCGATCTACACCACCCAGGTCGACAACAAGTTCTCCACCAAGGCGCATCTCTGGGAGATGAATCCCAATATCCTCAAGCGCATGACCATCGGCGACGCAATGCGTGGAGTCTACAAACGATCGGCCATCGTCTCGCCCGATCTACCACTCGCGGAAGTCGAATCCATCGCACTCGAAAACGGCGAGAGCGACCTGCTCCTGGAGAATGACCGGGGTGAACTCTGCGGGCTGGTTTCGCTGAGCGACCTCGGAGACAGCGGCGACCGGGAGCAGCTGGGTTCGTTTGTACTCGCCCTCGATCTCGTCAACCGACGCACGGTATTCTTGGGCCCAGACGACAATCTGATCCGGGCACTCGAGTTCTTTGGCGAACGAGAGTTCGACAAGCTTCCGATCGTCGAAACGACCGAGGGTCAAAGTAAGCTTTTGGGACACGTTGGCTACCGAGACATCATCCGCTTCTACCAGAGGGAGCATGACTCACCGGGCACCCAGTCGGCGAACGCTACCAGCGATCGAAAAGCGACCCCGCAGACCTGATTCAGGCGCCAGGGCGGGAGTCGAAATTGTCGTGACGCTTCCGTGATCGCGCCCGATCACGGCGTCGATCGGACTAGAGCACTTCGTCGATCAGCAGCATTACACCGCGATCACCCGGCGCGTTGGGAATCCCAGACGCACCTCGAAGGTCGCCGGGGCTTCGGGTCATCGCATCTCCGTCGGCATCAACGCGAGCGCTGAGCAGAATTTCGCCCGCGAACGGCATCGATTGAATCATCCGATCGTCTGGGCCGACCGAAAACTGCAGCGGAAAGCTCGGATCCGCGACGCGCACCACGGCGAGAGGCGGTCCGCCTGGCGCGGTGCGGGCGACGATGAACAGCACCGCACCGGGCGGTACCCGCCCCGCGAGATCGGGTGCAAGTTCGAGGGTTCCCTCGATCGCGCCAGCATTCGAACCGGTCGCCGCGACAGGCGGCGCACCGGCCGCGGGAGCTGGCGGTCCGCCGGCCGCGGACGCGACAGTCTGCACTTCAGAGATCCGAACGAGAACTCCGCGATCGCCGGGTTCGTGCCCCTTCGCTGAGGTCCCCAGCAGATCCCCTACGCCACGGGTCGTCGCGTTGCCATCGGCGTCGATCCGCACCGAGATGATCAGCGGGCCCGCGAACTGGACGGCTGCCATCATGCGATCCTCGGGGCCAATTGAGAAAGCGAGCGGAAACTGCAAGTCGTCGATGCGCTGAGCGGCGACGGGAGGGCCGCCCTCCGCGCGACGCGCCATCAAGAACAAAACAGCGTTCGGGGGAACGCGCTCCGCGAATTCGGGCGCAAGTTCAATCGTGCCCTGGATTGGCGCAACCTGCTCCTGAACCGGCGGTGCTCCACGCTCGGGTGGAGTCGGCAGATCGCCAGCGGACCTCGCAGCCCGATCCGCACCCGCGGGAAAGATCTTCGCAAGGTCGGGAGCCTGTGGTTTTTCACCCGGTACGAAGGGCTCCATGCGCCGATCGCAACCCTCGGTGGCAATCAAAGCGAAAATCAATAGCGCCGGCCGCAATTTCATTCGGAAACCCTAGCACCGGGAGGAACGCAGACTTTTCGATCTAGCATTTTTACGCGATCGGCTTCGCAATTCTGGAAATGTGGTAGAGTGCCCCGAAATGCGGAGCCTGGGGGTGGTCGGCCAAACGAACTACGTGGGCCGAGCCTGAGAAAGACCCTTCGAACCTGAACTCGTTCGCACGAGCGTAGGAAACGGCTCACAGCCATTCGGCCGCCCGCCCGCAAAGACTCCGCCCCAGCCCGCTGGGTGGTACTACC